>NPIE01010413.1_pt1 | contig 84861 bp, 68 predicted proteins | sample 8637661 | NCBI WGS metagenome assembly NPIE01 (sample SAMN07420842, study PRJNA396082) | bioreactor metagenome | isolation source: sample BA12 brine-fed electro-methanogenic bioreactor BA | place: Japan: Kochi | collected 2016-12-09
GGTGGGCGTGCGCTTTGCGGGTTTCGATGACGGGCACGTCGCGTTCCAACTGGTGACGAACCGGCTGATCGACACGTTCGACTGGCTGGTGGAGAAGATGGTCGAATCGCTGGATCTGTCGAAACACGGCGGTCGCTGGGAGTATCCGACGCTCTACGTGGATGTGAACCGCATTGTACGGGGCTGGATTCGGGGGATCGACATCGAAGAGATGGCGTTTGACGACGGGCACTTTGTCGTCACGACGAAGCACCCGCGTCGTACGAACGGCTCGCCCGACGCGATGAGCGACACGGGCACCGGCGCGCCGTGTCTGCCGTCGTCCTGACTTCCCCCTCGGGACGGGCAGGTGGGGTGATCGGGGCAGCCATCTCCGCAAGAACGAGAAGGGCGGACCCGGTCGGATCCGCCCTTTCATGGTAAAGGCCAATTGCTCAAGGTATGCCTGACACCGTCGGGATCGGGTCAGGACCCTGTAGTCATTGGCTTAAGGCCTCTGCCAGCTAACTGCCTGCCGTCGTCGCGGGTAGCGGATACTCTCCCGCGTATCGATCATTCACGCATGACTGCTCAAACCCTCGCAAGGGCGTTAGCATGGGATCGGCGTCAGAGGGGTCGAAATCTCTGACGCCAATCCCGGCGGGTCGCTCAGCATTCCGTAGCCGATAAACCCCATTCGACGCGAGCGTCATGAAACAGGAAAGGAAGATATCGATTGCTGTCTTGTGGGAACAGAAATCGTGAGTTGAGATCCCGGTCCCCTCGGCAGCAGCCGGGGAACCACTCTATCGTCCGTCTCACTCGCACCTTACGTGTACCAAGCGGCATGTCCTCCGTGCGTACCGTATCGGCGCCGGCGCCCCGGTCGTTGCGGGTCGCCAGGAGCGTCTGACTGCTGTGGTGAAGCGGCGAGCCCGCCGGCACATGCCATCGGGTCGCATCAAGAAGAACCTCGGAATTTCGGGGGGCGTGCATGCCACCGGAGAGCATCGGCGGCAACGAACCATTTCGCCCGGAACCGAATCTGTGGATGTGCGGCCCCCCCGTTGCGGGCGCCAAGGCCCGAGGCCACACAGACGCCAACTCGTCTGTGATAGCGATCACTCGTTGTAGTCCGTTACGTACCTGCTGCCAACGCACTTCCGTGTCTCCTGAGTGCGGTCGGGGCGAAGTGCCTAGACGCCCAGCGACCGCGATCGGACGCAACTTCCGGTTGCGCCTTCGTCCATGAGAAGACCACCTTCCCAATTGGTGGCTTTCGGCGGGGCCCTCCTCCTATGAGGGAACGCCAACGTGCTTCCCTATACCATGGGCGTGTCCCTCTGTCAAGTGAAAAACCAGGGAAAATGGGCGTGATGGGCACACTTGGTTGCGGGAAAGTGCGGGAGATTCCGTCATTGGGAGCCGTCCGGCTTGATTCGACCGACGCCGTTTGGGTGCTGAGGCACCCCGCGGGCGGATCCGGCGCATCCGTCAGCGCCGAGGCGAGGGGCGGTCGTTGGGCCTTCGGTTCGAAATACCGGCATGGCGGGGGCGGCCCTTGTTGGGGATTTCTCGTATCTGGAATTTCGGTTTCTTGTTACGGCCGGAGCGGCCCGCTTTGGGGGCGGCCTTGCCTCGCTTGAGGACAATCAGCGCATTGCCGCAGATTTCGGCGGTCTTGGCGTCCGGATGCTTGAGCCCCTCGATCAGCGTCTCCTCGGCCTGTCTGCGCATGCGACCGCGCATCTTCCTCAGGCCATAGGCCGCCGCTCCCTTGGTGCGCCGCGGCGAATTGCCGAACAGCGCCTCGGTCAGAATGTCCAGACCATCCTCCTGCATCCAGGAGAGATTGAAGGCACTCTGGCGTACGACGGAAATATTCGAACTGTACAACTGCTCCCGGAGCTTCTCCAGAAGCTTCAGCGCCTCTTCATCCCTCTCCCGCCCGGATGGTTTTCTTTTCTCCAGCCTCATAGGGCTACCTCCTTGTGAAGTCGGCAAGGAGCTTACGACGATTCACGGCGATCCTGCCTACGATTCCGGGCAGCAGGATCTTCCCCCCTGCGAGGTCCCGGAAAAGGACGGTCCAACGAAGCGATTCGGATCCACCCCCAATGCGGACGGGTCTGCATCCCATCGCCACCCGTCCTCTACCTGGATATCGGCATCCTTGCTTGTCCTCCAGCGAACTACCCGTTCGTATCTGGTCCGGCGACTCCGCCGTGCCTCCGTCCGGCGGCCCGTAACCCGAACCCTAGCAGCGTCTCGTCGATTCCTTGTGCGTATGACAAGCCAAACGACAACTCCGGGTACCAGCAGCGACGACCCCACAACCGAGGGCCCGGTGGATTCCTGGAGAAACCCACGGCGTCACCGTAGCGACCCCTGCTTCAGACTCGATTCTCATACGTCGTCGCGGGACTGTCAAATCATTTTTTTCGCGCATCCGGCAATTCCCTGCCGGGGCAGGGCGATTGGGACCCCTGGAAGAAACGCTCAAAAAACCATTTTGCTGTAACAAAACGGGCTTCTCAAGCGTCTGACAAGGAGAACCAGGCGGGGGTGTGCGGAGGTCGTACCGGCTCCAGTCGACCGGCGGGAGGGCGAGGGAGGGCCCTTGGACTGCGACCGCTCGGTGGCTGACGCTTGCGGGCGGTGACCCGGCGACTACGGCGGCGTCACCGCCTATGGCTTGACGGACCGCAACGATTGGGCTAAGCTCCCTTACAGGGGAATTTCCACAAATAAAGTGAGGTCATGGGCATCGGATGGATTTGGCTGGAAACACCAAGAAAAGACGGCTGGGTGAGCTGCTCTGTGAGAAGGCGTACCTGGATGAGGCGGACCTGGGCGTGGCCCTGGCGGAGCAGCAGGTCACACACCGACGGCTGGGACAGATCCTTCTCGACCTGGGGTACGTGACAGCGGCGCAACTGAACGAGGCGTTGTCGATTCAGGTGGGGATCGAGAAGGTCGACCTGTCGGAGGTCTCGATCGGCAGCGAGGTGATCGCGCTGGTTCCGGCGGAGCTGGTCAGCAAGTACACCATTTTGCCGCTATGGCGGGAGGACGGGCGGCTGGCGGTGGCGATGGTCGATCCGTTTCAGCCTCGGGTGATGGAAGACCTGCGACTGGTAACCGGGTGCCTGGTCCAGCGGTACTACGCGGAACCGGCGCAACTGGAACACGCGGTGCTGCGGTTCTACGGCAGCAACGTGGCGCGGATGCTGGACGATCTGGCGCCGGTCGAGCACCGCAGCGAGGCGCAGGGCGGCAGCGGGGATTTCTCCCCCGCCAAGCTGCACGAACTGGCGCGCGAGCCCTCCCTGGTGAATCTGGTGAACCTGATCATCCTGGAGGCGATCGAGGCGCGGGCGAGCGACATCCACATCGAGCCGTTCGAGCACGAGGTGAAGATCAAGTATCGGATCGACGGGATCCTGGTGGAGAAGACACCGTCGTCGAAGCGGCTCCAGGCGGCGATCGTCAGTCGCATCAAGATCATGGGCGATATGAACATCGCGGAGCGGTTCGTCCCGCAGGACGGGCATATCGAGTTCATGGGCAACACCGGCAAGATCGACATTCGCGTCTCGACGGTACCGACCGTCTTCGGGGAGGCGGTCGAGCTTCGTCTGCTGGACCGGACGGCTTCGCTGATCAGCCTCAGCGATCTGGGGATGAATCCCGAGACGCTGGACGGATTCGAGAAGTGCCTGCGGAAGACCCACGGCATCGTGCTGGTGACGGGCCCGACGGGGTCGGGCAAGACGACGACGCTCTATGCGGCGCTCAAGCGGATCTACTCGCCGGCGGTGAAGATGATCACGATCGAAGACCCGGTGGAGTATCAGCTCGAGGGGATCAACCAGATGCCCGTCAACGCCAAGCGCGGGTTGACGTTTGCGACGGGCTTGCGGCACATCCTGCGGCACGATCCCGATATCATCATGGTCGGCGAAATCCGCGATCGGGAAACGGCGGACATTGCGATCCGCGCGGCGCTGACGGGCCATATGGTGTTCTCGACGCTGCACACGAACGATGCGGCGGGGGCGGTGACCCGACTGATCGACATGGGCGTCGAGCCGTTCCTGCTGGCCAGCTCGCTGGAAGGGATTCTCGCCCAGCGGCTGGTGCGGAAGGTCTGCCCAAAATGCAAGGAAGCGTATCATCCCGACGAAACCCTGTTGAAGAATCTCGGCGCGTCGCCCGAGATGAGGGCGGGACACCAGTTCCATCATGGCAAGGGTTGCGAGGAGTGCAACCAGACGGGCCTGACCGGACGGGTGGGAATCTTCGAACTGCTGCGGATCAACAGCCGGCTGCGGGAGCTGATCGCGACGCGACCGACGACGGAACAGATCGTCCGCGAGGCGCCCGCGGACCACATCAGCATGGTGCACGACGGCTTCTCCAAGGTGATGCAGGGACAGACGACGCCGGAGGAAGTGTTCCGGGTGGCCAAGAGTATCAGCGAAGATGATTGAGCGGCGTCGACGGCTCGCGACAGAGCCAGGGCAACCTGGGGAGTGAACCTTGGGACAATTCTCGTACAAGGCGGTGGATCGGGGCGGAGCCCATGTGACCGGCTCGGTGGAGGCGACGGATCGGCGCAGCGCCGTGGCGGCGCTGATGGATCGGGGACACTTCGTCACCGAACTGATGGAGAAGACCCGGGCGGGCGAGGCGGTCCGCGAGGGGACCCGATCGCTGCAATGGCCTGCATCGTCACCCCTGGGCGGGCGCGTCAGCGGGCGAGATGTGCTGGCGATGACGACGCAGTTGAGTACGGCGGTTCGCGCGGGGCTGCCCCTGCTGAACTGCCTGGAACTGCTTCGCAAGCAGCAGCGCAAACCCGCGATGCAGCGGTTGCTCGATGACCTGGTCAAGAGTGTGAATGCGGGCCAGTCGCTGTCGGAGGCGATGGGCGAGCACCCGCGGGTGTTCAGTCCACTGTATCTGTCGATGATCCGCGTGGGCGAAACCGGAGGCATTCTCGAGCAGACCAGCGCGCAACTGGCAGGGATCCTGTCTCGCGAGGAGAAGGTGCGGACGAATATGAAGAACGCTTCGGCGTATCCGCTGTTCGTGCTGACGATCGGCCTGGCATCGGCGGTGGTGATCGTGGCGTGGATTCTGCCGAAGATCCTGGAGAACGTCAACGTCGGCGCGGCGGCGATGCCGATGCCGACGCGGATCCTGCTGGGGATCAGCGGTTTTGCGCGGGTGTTGTTCACCAGCGTCGGCGGATGGGCAGCGATCGTGGCGCTGGCGGCGGGGTTGTATGCCCTGCGGCGCTGGACGCAGACGGTGGGCCGGGTGGAATGGGATGCGTTCAAGCTGCGGATTCCCGTGTTGGGTTCGGTGCTGCGGACGATTGCGGTGGGGCGGTTCGCGCGGACGCTGGGGGCGTTGACGCAGGGGGGCGTGACGATCCTCGAGGCGTTGGCGGTCGTGCGCGATACGCTGGGCAACGAGGTGCTGGCCAAGCAGATCGACGAGGTGGCGGAGAAGGTCAAGCGGGGTGAGTCGCTGGCCGATCCGTTGGAGGCTTCGGGGTATTTTCCGCCTTTGCTGGTGCAGATCGTGGCGATCGGCGAGCAGACGGGCAAACTGGATGAGCTGCTGCTCAACGCAGCGGATACGTTCGATACGGACGCGGACGCGGCGCTGAGTCGCTTCATGTCGATCTTTCCGGCGGCGCTGATCCTGGTGCTGGCGTTGGTGATCGGTTTTATCATCGCGGCGGCACTGCTGCCGATCGTGATGATGTCGCTCGGCGCCGGGGCGGTGTAGGCGCCGGTGAATGGGAACGGGTATCGTGTAGGTCCTGGGCAAGAGAGATTTCGCCCCTACAGGGAGGCAACGGCATGAGGCAACGAAGACGAAAACGAAGAGGGTTCACGCTGGTGGAACTGCTCGTGGTGGTGCTGATCATCTCGATGCTGGCGGCGGTGCTGGCCCCTCGGATGTTCAAGGGGCTGGGCAAGGCACAGGCGGACATCGCCAAGGCTAAGATGACGATCATCGAGGACTCGCTGGCGCGTTTCCAGTACGACTGCGGACGTCTGCCGGATGAGTCGGAAGGGGGGCTGGAGGCGCTGCTGGTGGCGCCGGCGGACCTCGAGGAGAAGTGGAACGGGCCCTATCTGAAGCAGAGCCAGTTGCTGGATCCGTGGGGCAACATGTACATCTACATCTCCGAGGGCACCGTCAACCCGGGCAGCTTCGACCTGATCAGCCTCGGCGCCGACGGGCAAGAGGGCGGTGAAGGCGACAACGCGGATATCATGAACCTGTAATCGTCCCAGAAGGGGCCGGATGTCACGAAGGAGACACCCAATTGAGGGGGCCTGCCGACGCGGGGGCTTTACGCTGGCGGAACTGCTGCTGGTGGTGGCCATCATCACGGTGGTGGGCGGCCTCAGTGGGGGGATGTATGCCGGCACATACAAGAAGCTGCTCGTCGAGCGTGCGTCCCGGCAGTTCCTGCTGTCGGCCAAGTACGCGCGGATCATGGCGATCGAGCACGGGCGGCCCTACGAACTGCGTCTGGACGGTGGCAACCGAGGTTTCGCGATCACGACCACCCAGTGGAACCAGCAGACCGGTGAGGGCGAATCGACGGTGGTTCGCGATTACTACGCCAAGCCGGTGGAATTCGAAGGCGACGTGCAATTCGAGGACGTGAAGATCCTGACGCTGATGGCGGAGCAGGTAACGGATGTGACCACCGAACAGCGGATTGTTTTTCTGCCGAATGGATCGGCCCAATCGGCGGTGATCCAGATCGGCGACGGCAAGACGCACTATACGATTACCGTGGTTGCGGCGACCGGCAAGGCCACGCTGCGGGCAGGCCTTGCGGCAACAGACGTAAGTATGGCGGTGATCGATCTGGACGAACAGTGATTTCTACGACCGATACAAAACGTTCAGGATTCAACCTGGTCGAGACGCTCGTGGCCAGCGTGATCCTGTCGGGGACGGTGCTGACGCTGGGCGCGATCAGTTCGCGCGGGCTGACGAGTACGCGTCTGAACCGCCACCATGAGGTGGCAGCCTCGGTGCTCGACAAGCAACTGACGTTGATCGATGCAGTGGGGATCGACGCGTTCATCGATCTGGGGGAGAGCGAAGGGGTGATCGAGGAGCTGGAACCGGGGTATACATGGGCAGTCAGTACGGAATACGAAGGAATCGACAATCTCTATCTGGTGACGGTGACGGTGCGATGGATGGAGGGGAATCGGCCTCGTCAGATCAGTGCCCAGACGAGGCTCAACGGCGTCTCGACGGCGATGCCGGAGACGCCACAGGAACGGTAACGATGCAAACGACCGCAAACAGAGGGTTCACACTGGCGGAGATTCTGGTCGCTTCGACGATCAGCGCCTTCGTCGCGGTGGTGGCGGTGGGCGCGTTGAAGACCGTCTCGGACGGGACGGCGACGGTGACTCGGCATACGGAGGCGGTGACGGAAGTGCGGTTCGCAGCGCGGATGATCGCGCGCGATCTGGACAATCTGTATCGCGACGCCGACATGCGGAACATGCGGCTGGTAGGCGCGTCGCAGGGTGACGACAGTCCGGTCTCGTTCCTGCGCTTCTACATGGCCGGGCGAACGAACGCGCGGTTCGGTCAACCCGAGGGCGATTTATACGAAGTGGAGTATTTCCTGGGGCCCAGCGCCAGTCTCGAGGGGGTCGCGGAGGACGAGGTCAACTCGTCGGCGCTGTACCGGCGGCTCTGGCCCAACCCCGATATCGATCGGCAGCCCGGCGGGATTCTCACGCCGCTGTCGCAGCGCATCGACGTGTTCCAGATTCGCTTCTCGGATGGTCAGGAGTGGACGTCGAGCTGGCCTGAAGAAATGCAGATGCTGCCGGAGTTGGTGGAGGTGACGCTGGTGAGCCTGGCGCTAGGGGAGGCACGTCCCCTCGTCGAGAGCTTCACGGTCAACTTCCCGAGGCTGGCCGATGCGGAGGATGCGGCGGCGCGCATGCAGGGCGGCGGACAAAGCGGACCGGGCGGGCAGGACCGAGGGCGGCAGCCGAATGGCCCACCGACGCCTGGAAGATAGGACAGATGGCACGTAGTGGAACCCATGAGTTTGGCACGATGAATTGCGGTCGAAACAACAAGGGCTTGGTGCTGGTGATGGTGCTGTGGATCGCGGTGCTGATGGCGGCGATGGCGACCATGCTCAGCCAGACGAGCCGGCTGGATATGAAGATGGCGATGGGCGCCACGGATGAGGTGCGCTGCAAGTGGGCGTGCCGCGCCGGGACGGAGACCGCCATCGGCCTGCTCAATGAAGACCTGCGCGACACGGACTGCCTGCTGGATCTGTGGTGCGACAACGACGAGGACTATAACGATGTACCGCTGGAGCGATGCGTCTACAGCGTGTACGTGACGGATGAAGCGGGCAAGCTCAACGTCAACACCGCCACGCGGGAGCAGTTGATGGCGCTGCCGTACATGGAGATGCACGTAGCCGACGCGATTCTGGACTGGCGGGACAACGACCAGAACCCTCGGGCGGAGGGCGCCGAGGTAGGATACTACGAGAACCTAGCCTTTCCTTACACCATTCGCAACGGCCCGTTCAAAACGATTCGCGAGTTGCTGTGCGTCAAGGGGATGACGAAGGACCTATTGTACGGTGAGGACCTCAATCTCAACGGACAGCTCGATTACACCGAAGCGGACGGTGAGTTGAGTCCGCCGGTGGACAACGAAGACAACTATCTCGATCAGGGGTGGATCGCGTATCTGACGTGCTATTCCTATGAGAAGAACGTCGACGGGGAAGGGCAGAACCGGATCAATATCAACGAGGCGGACGAATCGCAGTTGCAGAGCCAGTTGGGGCTGACCGCACCGCAGGCCCGATGGATCGTTCAGAACCGAGGGCAAGGCTACGAGAACATTGGCGGGCTGATCAACCAAAACAGTCCGAAGGAAGCGCCGAAGGACTCCGGCGGCGGCAACGACGACAACCGCGCCGACCCGATCGACTTGCAGACGTTCCGGAGCATCGCGGATAAGATCACCACTTCGGGTGAGAATACTCTGCTCGGGACGGTCAACGTGAACACGGCGCCGAAAGAGGTGCTGGTGGCGCTGCTGGAAGGGGGCGATCAGGCCGAGCAGATCGCGGAGAACATCGTTACGGAGCGGTCGGGCCGGCTGTACGGATTCACGAGTATCGGCGATCTGCTGAGCGTACCGTCGATGACGGTCGAGCACTTCAAGCGGATCGCGGGCCACGTGACCGTGCGTTCGAACGTATTCACGGTCCGCTGCTATGCCACCGCCGACATCAGCGGGGCCAGGATGCAGACCGAGTGCGTCGTGGACCGCAGCGAGACGCCATGTAAGGTTCTTTATTGGTATCGGGGAGCGAATTATTGATGAGCAGGAGTGTGAAGACACCTCATTCGGTAATAGCGGCAGTTCGGGACGAGACCGCGTTCCGGGCGGTGGCGTTGCGGAAGCGCAACGAGGTCGTGGAGGTTCTGTGGACGCGATCGATGTCGGCTGAAGAGGGCAGTTGGGAGCGTTTCGCGGCCGAGTGCGGATTGGGGGCGGGGTCGAAGGCCTCCCGGCGGGAGGCGCAGGCGGGGCACGTTTCGGTGGTGGGCCTCGATGCCACGGCGGTGGCCTTCTATCGGATCGACGCCCCGAACGTGGGGCGCGACGAGATTGCCGCGATCGTGCGGATGCAGGCGGAATCGCTGTTGCCGCTGCCCGCCTCGCAGATCGAGGTGGCCTGGCGGACGGCGTCCTCGACAAACGGTACGACGGATGTGACCATCGCGGCGGCGCGTCGGGATTTCCTGCACCGCTTTGTCGAGCAAGTGCGGACGTTTGCGCCGCAGCTCGTGGTGCCGGGCTGCGAAGGAACCGCTCGGGCGTGGCACGAACTGTTCGGCGATCGCGAGCGTCAGGCGGCGATCGTCAACGTCGGCGCCCAGCACACGCAGGTCTGTCTGGTGCTCAACGGCGCGGTCGTCCACAGCGCCGTGCTGGATATGGGGAAGACGGATCTGTCCGTGCTGGACGGGCAGAGCGAAGAATCGGCAGAGGCGACGGCGCCCCTCGAACGCTTTGCGCAGGACATGCGGACGGTGCTGACGTCGTTCGGGTGGAGCGAATCGGGGAGGTGGCCCGTTTGTATTCTGTCGAATGGGGACGAGGAGTACGAGCGTCTGGCGGAAGCGCTTCGCACCGCCGGCGTGGAGAGCAGAGTCAGCATGCCGCAACCGCAGAAGCTGGGCATGCCAGTGGGCTTGGAGCCGGGCGATGTGCATCGCTATCGGGAACCGCTGGGACTGGGCCTGATGGCTCTGGACGGGCCCGCCCAGGGCCTGGACCTGCTGGGAGGGATTCGTGCGGCCGAGAGGCAGAAGAAGGCTCGCTCGAGCTGGTGTTCGACGGCGCTGGCGGCGGTGGCGGCGCTGATCATGCTGGCGACCTTCCTCGGGGTCTCCTACGCGACCGACGTGTTCAGCGAGAGGCGCCTGACGGCCCTGGTCGCCCAGCCCGCTTTCAAGGAAGCGAGCGAACGCCAGAGGCTGCTCGGGACGGTCGCCCAGCATCGGCCCGATCTGCTGGGGCTGCTCACGGACACTCAGAGCGGGCAAAACGACGGGATCCTCCTGGAGACATTCCATTTCAGGAAGGGCCAGACGGTAACGGTGACGGGTCAGGCGGACAACTCGGAGCAACTGTGGAAGTACCAGGCGAACCTGCTTGCGAACAGCCACATCAAGGACGTGGACATCACGAACACCTCGACGGACAGCAAGACGAAGAAGATCAACTTCACGATGGTGTTCCACTACAAGAACTTCACCAGCAAGGCGGCCGCGCTGTAAGCGGAAGCGAGGCGGATTATGGCAAGGAAACTGAACGAACGTGAGCTACGCATGCTGGTCGTCGGAGCGGTGGCGGCGGTGGCGATTGCGGGCCTGCATTTCGGACTCAAGGGGCTGGATCGCTGGCGGGCGGTGCGGGCCTCTCTGGAATCGGCGCGAAACGAACTGGCGGGGGTGGAGGTCCACCCGGTCAAGCAGGCGGCCCTGTTATCGATCGTTCCGGTTGCGGAGATGCCCAAGCTCGAACAGGAGCAGCAGTTTCTGTTTCGCGACCGGTTGTACGAGCAGTTGAAGAAGGCGGGAATCCGGCCCGAGCCCCTGACGATTCTGCCGGTGCGAAAGAAACAGAGCCTTCCGTACGACGTGCTGCGGGTCAAATGCACCGGCAAGTGCCAGTTGGGGCAACTGCTGGACTTCCTGGCGGCGGCCCCGGAGAATCCGTACCTGGTGGGGATCGAAGAGCTTCGGATTCGCTGCGACACGAAGAAGCCGCCGGAACAACGCAAGGAGGTCGAGATCGATATGGTGGTTTCGACGTTCGTTCAGCGGCCACCGCTCAAGGCCACTCTCTCGGGAGGGCGATAGGACCATGGGATTCGATACGACCAACAAGAAGCACATGAGTACCGTGCGATTTGTATTGATCGCGGCGGCGGTACTGCTCGCAGCGGGCGCGGCGGCACGCATCGCGGAGTATCTCACCGGGTCGGCCCGCGCCGAAAACACCGTGACACAAGCCCTGGATCCGCACATCCCCGACGCCAATGAAGTCAAGACCTGCCTGGACAAGGCCAAAGAAGCCGCCGAGGCTTTGAAAAAGAAGAACCTCTTCAGCAAGGAACCTCCGAAGGAACACCCAGTCAAACAGATCGACGGAATTCTCGGCTCCGAGGTCCTGGTGGGTGACGACTGGTATAAGGCGGGGGCGAAGATCGGTGACGCCAAGATCCTGAGCATCGAGCCGACCGAGGTGATCATCGAATGGGACGGGCAGAAGAAGGTGTTCACTCCGCTCGGAGGCGATGACGAGAAACCTTCGGGCGGCCCCGGCATGGCGCGGAAGATGCGCGGCGGGCGTCCTCCGTCGCCGGCGCGCAACGGCAAGCCGGAGATGGTGACGGTCAGGAGATCGACCGACGCGAGCGCCAACGATCCTCTGGCGTGGGCGGGGGTGGACCTGCCTCCGGCATTGAGGGCCAGGATTCTGGAAAGATGGAACCAAGCCTCCGACGAAGAAAAAGCGGCATGGAAAGAGAGGTGGAGTCAGATGTCCGACAACGAGAGACAGGACACCATCCGGCAGATGGAACAACAAATGAAATAGCAGCATCTGTAGACATCGAGCCCAACACAGCCGCAAGAAAAGAAGAAGGACTTTATCTATGCAGCAACGCAATGTAATTGTCTCTGTCGTTCTGATCGCGGGGGTGCTCCTGGGCGCCTATGGTCTGGGCCTACTGATCCGGCAGGCTCGGACGGGCAGCGGAACCCCTGCGCCGCAGGTGACGGCGGAACCCAACGACGCCACGCCAACCGAGCCGCCCGTACCCAATCCTCGGATCGGGCGGGCGAAACCAAAACCGACGGCGGAACAGTTGGCGGCGGCAAAACAAGAAAGGGCCGAAGATTTGGCGGAGGCCGAGAACCTGACCGAGGCCGAGCGACAGGAGCGCCGTGACGCGTTGCGGGCGCAATTGCGTACGGGGACTCGGACGCCGGGCCGGGTGCCCCATTTGTCGCCCGAGGAATTCGAGAAGGTGCGTGAACGCTGGTCCCAGATGTCCGAGGAAGAAAAGGCGGCGTATCGGGCGGCGATTCGTGGGTTGCGTCCTGTGGCGCCGAATGAGCGGATCGTGCCGACGGGCCCGACGCCGGAGCCGAATGCCCCCGTGCACGACTCAGAACCAAACGGGTAGTCCACCGCGATAGACAAAGAGGAGAAAAACGTGGAACGGTCGAAGATCATCTTGTGGGTGCTGCTATTCGCCGCTGCTGGGGTAATTGTCTGGCGGGTCGGTTTCTCGGTCCCCGAACCGCGTCTGTTGCCTATGGCGCGAACGGCGCAGGCGGCGACGGCTGAGAGCGATGCCGAACCCGAGGTGCAGGCTCAAGGCGAAGAGCCCAACGTGCCGTCGGAGACGGGATCCAGCGACACAGCGGAAGAAGCCGGCACGGAGGAAGACGCAACCGATGCCTCCGAGGGGGATGGCTCCCGGGAGCGTCGCGGCAGACGGCCTCGAGCGGAGAATGAGGGCGGCGAACCCAACGAGGCACCCGATGACGGCATGGAGGCGGTGAACCTCAAAGACGTCGAGATGAAGAAGATCATCGACAAGATCGCCGAGTGGACGGGCAAGACGGTGATCCCGCACGAAGAGGCGATGCAGCAGAAGATCACGATCTACGCGCCGGGCGAATTGCCACGGGAAAAGGCGTTGGCGACGATCTACAGCGCCCTGCGTATGAAAGGGTTCGTGGTCGAGGAAATCGACGATATGATCTTCCTCAAGCCGATTGCGGACGCCAAACTGGGGATGGTGGCGACGATCGGTCCCGATGAGGCCCTGGCGCTGGTGGAGAACCGGGACCGGGTGGTGCGCAAGTTCTTCCGCCTGGAGAGCTATCCTCCGGCGCAGATGGGCGAGATCGTTCAGCCGCTGGTGGGCGACTACGGTCACGTGAGCGTCGACGAATCGACGGGAATGCTGCTGGTCATCGACACCGTCGGGAACCTCATGTCGATCGAGCGGATCATCAGGCAGTTCGACGTCCCCGAGGCAGGACGGGCGGTGGAACAGTTCTTCGAGATCGAGAACGGCGATCCGGCGGAGATCGTCCAGATGCTGCGGATGCTGCTGGGCGAGGCGCCGACCGCGGGTCGACGGGGAGGCGGTTACAATCGCAACGTCTACAGCAACCGGCGTCCGAGCAGTCGCGGCGGAGCGCAAAGCAACGCGGCGACGAGCGTCGTGATCGGCGCCGGCGACGTGCCGATCGTGTTGATTCCCGTCCCTAAGGCCAAGTGGATCATCGCACGCGGTTCGGCCGAAGACATCCGGCAGATCGGCGACTGGATCGAGAAGCTCGACCGCGCCGAACCGGTGGCGTCGGAGTACGAGACGATTTCGATCGCCTATGCGGATCCGCGCGAGGTGGCGATGCGGATCGAGGATGCGCTTCAGGAGATGCCAGGGACGCAGTTGACGCCGAGCATCCTGGTGCGTCCTCTGGAGCAATCGAAACAGATCATGATCTTCGGTCGGGCCGACCTGCGGGACATGGTCAAACAGTTGATCACGGAGATCGACGTGCCGGCGGGTACGTTCGAGACGAAGAAGTTCAATCTTGAATATGCCGATCCGGAGCAAATCAAGGAGAACATCGACAGTCTGTACGGCGATCAGATCCCGGAGTATGACAGCTATTACTACTACCGCTACGGGCGAGGGAGCCGAGGGCCCGATAGCGACACGGTCAAGGTCATTGCCTTTCCGACGATGGGCCAAGTGACGGTGATCGCCTCGCCCGAGAACATGCGGAAGATCGAGAAGCAGATCGACGAATGGGACGTGCCGCTGGACGTCGATGCGGTCAAACCGCGCATCATCGAATTGCGGAATTCGGACCCCGTGCAGATGACGGAATTGCTGACGAAGCTGTTCAGCGAAGACGACAGCGGCACGGGCTCCAACCTCATCCGCCTGATCCTGTACGGCAATTCGGGCGATCAGCGTAAGAAGATCGTGGGTCCGCTGTATGGGCAACTCACGTTTGAGGATGTTCCCGGGACGAAGAAGATCATCGTGATCAGCAAGATCCCGCAGGCGTACGACGTCATCGAGCAGTTGATCTACGATCTGGATCGGGAGGAGATGGCGGAGGTGCCTAACGTAGTGCAGTTGCAGTACGCGGACCCCGAAGACCTGGCGGAACGGCTCAACGCGATGTTCAACGAGCCGGGGACGACGGCGCGGATTCGGCGCACGCCGCAGGGGCTCCAGGAATACACGATGGGGACCACCGAGGACAACGAGAATCGCAACACCAATAACAACAACCGCAACCAGGGGGGGGAGAACGCCGACGAGTACACCCCGTGGTGGTCGGCGGGGGCGAGACAGCGGTCGGACGAGGAGCCCCTGAGCAACGTGATCGGACGCGTGCGGTTCGTTCCCGACCCTCGCAGCAAGGCAATCCTGGTTCTGGCGCCACCGCAGTTTCAGGACAACCTGGCGAAGATGATTCACGAACTGGATATCCCGGGCAAACAGGTGATGATCAAGGCGGTGATCGTCGAAGTGGACCATCGTGACCTGACCTCGCTGGGGGTGCAGTTGTCGTCGAATCCCGCTGAGGTCTTCGGCAATATGGAAGAGAACGCGGTAACGGCGCTGGCCAGTCTGGCGCTGCTCGAAGAGCGCGGTTCGGGAACGATCGCCGCGGGCACCGATATCACCGCCTTGGTGGATTTTCTTATCAAAACGGTGAACGCCAAGATCCTGAACCAGCAGACCCTCTGGACGCAGGATAACGAAGAGGCCAGCCTGTTCAAGGGCGACCGGGTCGCGTTCCAGACGAACTTCTCGGTCTCGGAGCAGGGCGGTCGGGTCACAACGAACTTCGACTTCCAGAACGTGGGCATGACGCTGGCGGTCAGACCCAGCATCACCCCCGAAAGCAATGTAGACATGATGCTGACGGTGCTGCTGTCGCAATTGACCGGCGATATCATCAACGGCCAACCCGCGCGTCGCGTCATGGAGACGACCACGAACATGATCATCAAGGACGGTCAGACCCTGATGCTGGGCGGGATTCTCTTCCAGACGGACAGCCGCACGGAGCGGAAGATTCCGCTGCTGGGGGACCTGCCGCTGATGGGGCCGCTGTTCCGGCATTACGACACCGCCCAGGCGAACAACGAAATGATCGTGTTTATCACGCCGTTCGTGATCGATGACGGCAAGGAGCTTTCACCCGAGACCGCGGCGCAGATCGAGGCACCCCGAGAGACACTGCGGGAGATTCGCAACGACCTGGACCAGACGAGCGAACGACTCCGACAGAAGTTCGAGGAGAAGTGATACGCGACTTCGGGCGAGCCCAGGGCGGTGAGGCAATGCCCTGGGCGATGCGGCAGGAGACGAGTTTCAGGCGGTGATGCGGTCGCGGCCCTGCATGTAGGGGCGGAGCACGTCGGGGATCGTGATGGAGCCGTCGGCGTTCTGGTAGAGTTCCATCAGCGGGATGAGTACGCGCGGGGAGGCGATGACGGTGTTGTTGAGGGTGTGGCAGAAGAGGTTTCTCTTCGTCTGCGTTTCCTTGTAGCGCAGGTTCATGCGGCGGGCCTGGAAGTCGTAGAACTTGCTGGCGCTGTGCGTCTCGCAATAGTTGCTGCGCGAGGGCATCCAGGCTTCGAGGTCGTATTTCTTGGCCTGGCCCCGGCCGAGATCGCCCGTGCAGACCACGACGACGCGGTAGGGCAGGCCGAGCGCCTTCATGACCCCCTCGGAATTGGCGAGAATCTCCTCGTGAAATGCGGCGCTCTGTTCGGCGCTGTTGTGGCAGACGATCACCTGCTCGACCTTGTCGAACTGGTGGATGCGGTAGAGCCCGTAGGTGTCCTTGCCAGCGGATCCCGCCTCGCGGCGAAAACAGCTCGACAGCGCGACGAACTTCAGCGGCAATTCCTGCTCCGGGAGGATCTCGCCCATCCGGAACGCGGTCAGGGGGACCTCGGCGGTCCCGACCAGACTCAGCTCGTCCTTTTCCATGCGGTAGGTCTGCTCTTCGGAACCCGGATAATATCCGGTGCCCTGCATGGCCTCGTCGCGCATCAAGAGCGGGACCGACATGGGGACATAGCCCCGCTGGACCATGAAGTCGACGGCGAAGCGGAGCACCGCCCAGTGCAGCAGAGCGCCGTCGCCCTTGAGGAAGTAGTTTCGCGTGCCGGCCAGTTTCACACCACGTTCGATGTCGATCATGTCGAGGGCGGTGCCCAGCTCGACGTGGTCCTTGAGATCGAAATCGAACTTCGGCACCTCGCCTTCGCGACGAAGCTCGACATTCTCCGTATCGTCCTTGCCGATGGGGACGTCGGGGTCTGCCGGCTGGGGAACCTGGAGCATGAGGGCGTCGAACAGCGGCTGCAATTCCTTGACGCGGTTCTGATCGTCTTCTTCCTGCTGCTTGAGACGCGACAGTTCGGCCAGGGCGGCCTTCTTCTCCTGGTCCGACAGTTTGGGAACGGATTTTCCGATGCGGTTCTTCTCGGTGGCGATTTCCTGAAGGCGGCCCTTGACGTCCTTCAACTCGGTGTCGATTTCCAGCAGCTTTGGGACATCGGCGGCGATGCGTTTGTCCTGGGAGGCCTGGATGTAGGGCTCGGGATGGTCGCGCAGTTCCTTGATATCGATCATAATCTCTCCTCCCGGAGACATCGGTCCCGCCGGACCGGCCGGAGCTACCCGGCCTGCTTCTCCTGGGCCTCAGCGTACTGTTTGAGGATGACCACGTTGTTTTGGCCGCCAAACCCGAACGACTCGTTGATCGCGATGTCGATGGGCATCTTGCGAGGGGTGTTGGGCACGTAATCGAGATCGAGTTCCGGATCGGGGTCATGCAGGTTGATCGTGGGCGGGGCGATGCCGTCGCGCATCGCCAGTACACACGTGATCAGTTCCGCGGCGCCGGCAGCGCCAATCAGATGGCCCAGCATGCTCTTGACGCTGCTGACCGGGACCTTTTTCGCCAAGTCCTGGAAGACGGTCTTGATCGCCAGGGTCTCGATCGAGTCATTCTCCTGAGTGCTCGTGCCGTGCGTGCTGATGTAGTCGATGTCCTCGCAGGTGAGCCCCGCGTCGGCCAGAGCGGCCCGCAGCGCCTGGACGGCGCCGCGTCCTTCGTGGTGCATGTCGGTGACGCGATGGGCGTCGGAACTACTGCCATAACCGACCAACTCCGCCAGGATCGTGGCGCCGCGGTTCTGCGCTGAGGTCAGCGATTCGAGGACGACGATCGCGGCACCTTCGCCCAGCACAAAGCCGTCGCGACTGGCGCAGAAGGGTCTCGATGCGGTCTCGGGACTGTCGTTGCGGGTTGAGAGGGCGGTGAGCCGATTGAAGCCCATCAGACCGAGCGGGTGGATCATCGAATGGGCACCGCCGCTGATCATGACGTCCGCCTGGCCGTGGCGGATCAGCATCATCGCTTCGCCCACGGCCTGGGTGCTGGCGGCACAGGCGGTCAGGCAACTGCGCGCCGGCCCGCGCGCCCCGGTCAGCATGGCTACGTGGGCGGCTCCCAGATTGGGTTCTTGCTGAAGCTCTCGCACCGGGTGCATCATCTCCAAAGCCGTCCGGGTTACCGCGGGCCAATCCATCTGCTGGTGTTCGGCGTCCCAGGCGGCAATGATCGCGGCGAAGAAGGCGTCGTTATCGATCGAACCTTCGCCGGCGCCGAGGTAGATGCCCATGCGCGTGCGATCGATGCCATCGACGGGGGCGTCGGATTCCACATCGATGCCGGCCTGACGGCAGGCCTGGACGGTGGCTCCGATGGCGAAACCGGAACTTCGGCTGCATCCTTCGTGTCGCTCGGGATACCGGGTGTGCGGACGGAAATCGTAGCCCTTGACCTCGGCGGAGAACGTCGTCGGAAAGGTCGAGGCGTCAAAGATCGTCGTGTGGGCGGCGCCGCTGCGTCCGGCCAGGATCGCCTCCCAGACACTCTGGGGGTCGTGGCCCAATGGAGAGACGATGCCCATGCCGGTGATCACCACGCGTTCGTCTTTGGTGGGCGTCTTCATCTTATTCGGTCGCCCCCTCTTCCAGGCGTTTCAACACGATGGCCGTGGTCTGCCCGCCGTAGGTGTAGCAGCAGCACAATGCATAACCGATCTCGCGTTGGACGGGCTCGGTGACGATGTGCAGACGGCAGTCTTCGATCGGTTTGGCGAAGTTCCTTGCCGCCGGGATCAGGCCGGTCGAAATGGCTTTTGTCGCCGCGACGATATCCAGCGCGCCGCTGGCGGCGCCCGTTATGCTCAGCATGCTCTTGGTCGGCCAGACCGGTACGGTACTCGCAGCTTTGCCCAGGGCCGCCTCGATGCCCCTGGCCTCCGCTCGATCGTCGTGCGGGACTCCGGTGCCGTGTGGAACGACCAGATCGAGCTTCTCAGGTCCGATTTCGGCGTCTTCGAGCGCCTTCTCGATGGCGATGCGGATGGCCTCGCCATGCGGCTCAAGCTTCTCGTAAGTCGCCGCAATACTGTGGCTCTGGCCGATTCCCGCCACTTCAGCGAGAATCTTCGCTCCACGCTGTCGTGCGTGGTCGAGGCTCTCCAGCACGACCACACCGCCGCCTTCGCCGAAGATGGCCCCTTGCGCATTGGCTTCGAAGGGTCGGCAGGCCTGCTCGGGGGGTACGGCGCCGCTGGTGTTGGTCCGCCCCAGAAGGACCTGGCGGACCATCAGGACGGGGTTGACCTTGGCCTCGGCCCCTCCTGCCAGAGCGACGTCGGCGGCCCCGCGTGCGACGACCTGCGCCGCTTCTCCGATCGCCAGGCTTGCGGATGCCTCGGCACAGGTGATGGTGTTGCTGGGTCCCTGGATATCGTGAATGATGCCCACGTGGCAGGCGAGCATATTGGGCAGGTACTTCAGCAGCCAGATGGGCGTGATGAATTCCAGTCCGTCGCGGCCCCATTTGCGGACATCGAATTTCCCATCGGTAGTAGCGACCGCCACCCCCGGCGCCAGTTCGGCCATGTCGCAACTGATCATGCCCGCCCCGAAATTGACAGCGACCCGCGTCGGATCAAGGTTGACCTTCTCGGGATCGATACCGGCGGTGATCAATCCGCTGCCGGTAACCGCATCGAGTGCCGCGACAATTGCCAGTTCAATGTCCCGGCACATCAGTTTGCAGGACTTGCGGTACTTTCGGGGGACGTAATCCTGGATGCGATACTCCGGGACCTCGCCCGCCAATGCGCAGCCCAGAGACGTCGGGTCGAAGGCCCGGATGGGGGCGATGCCACAGCGGCCCTCGCTCAGGCCCGCCCACATCTCCTCGGCGCTGAGGCCCAGAGGACTGATGGCACCGAGTCCGGTTACAACCACGCGTGCCGATTTCATCCGCTTGACTCCGCCATCGAGCCGGCACCATTGAGGACGACATCGCGCAACAGCGACGCGAGCAGCCCCGAGAAAACGAAATTCTCTTCTGGGAACTTCTTGCCAGCCAAGTTCTTGTCGACGTGGCTGAACATCAGGTCGATTTCCGCGATGAGCTGTTCGTCGCGCCGGATGGTGCCGCTGGTGCTCGCCGCTTCCGGCGCAAAGGAGTTGATCTGCGCCTCGATGCGCAACGTATCGCCCGGCCGAACGAAATCGAAGAAGACGGCCTTGCTGATCTTGGCCAGCACCACCTTCTCGCGGAAGTCGTTGGCGTGGCCCACGAGGATTCCGCCCGTCTGGGCCATCGCCTCGATCATCAGACATTCCGGCATGATGGGAAAGCCGGGAAAATGATCGTGCAGATGCTCCTCGGCGAGCGTGACGTTCTTGACCGCGACGGCACGTTGACCCCGCTCAAACTCCAGGAATTTGTCGATCCAGATCCAACGCATGGGTGACCTATGATCCGGGCCGCCTCAGGATCGTCTCACACGGTCCTGTCGGCGGTCCGTGATTTCACGAGAGAGGCTCAGGCGGCGTTGACTTTGCCGTCGATGTAATTGACGATGGCGTTGACGGTAAACAGATTGGCCAGTTTGTTGATGTCCGGATCCTTCTCGAACTCGGTCAGATCGGTATGGGGAACGCTGTCTCGCAGCGCGGCCAGTCCCTCTTCCGTCAGCTTGCCGTTACTGACCAGATCGGGATTGTTCAGCAGGCTCTCCGCGGGAAAGAGCTCTTCGCGCGGTACTTTGATCCCGAACGACTTCTCCAGACGAAACACAATGTCCAGGAAGTCGATGCTCTCGGCGCCCAAGTCGCCCATGAGCGTGGCGTCGGCAGTCACCTCTTCCTCATCCACCCCCAAGGCGTCCACCAGTACCTCCTGGACCTTCTGAAAAATCTCGTCGCGACTCATGGCCATGATTTCTGATACCTCCGGTCCTGCAATCTCGAATGAACATCCATATCCACAATGTTGTCTCTTAGTTCTGCCCGGACAGCAGCTTATAGCGATTCTTCATCTCCTCCCGGAGTTCGGCATCGACCGCCGCCCAAGCGGGATCGCGTTCGGCCAGGTTGAAATGCCTCAGGCCGAAACGGGCCTCCAGGATGGTCGCGCCGTCAACCGTTCCGTACCCCGAGAAACTGCTGACGCGTTCCTCGATGGTCTTGGCCTCTACGGTATAGACCACCTGGGAGCCGGGGGCCAGGAAGCTTTTGTACTTGACGTTGCGGGCCATCTCCAGCAGCACCATGCTATGGGCGAACTCCTGCTGGGTTCTCACGAGCCAACTGGCCGATTCGACCAACCCTTCCAGCAGCAGCACGCCCGGCAGCACCGGGAACGTGGGGAAGTGATCCGCCAGATACTCCTCGGCCAACGAGACATTCTTGACCGCGCTGAGGCGACGGCCCATCTCTAACGACATTATCCTATCTATCAGTACGAACTTCATTTCCGTAACGTCATCCGGCCCCAAATTCGCGCTATTGTAGTGGCCCGGAACGCTTTTGCCAGTCCTTTTTTTCCTTTTTTGCGCATGAACGCCCGGGGGTGGAATCGGGATTGCAAAACACGTGGAGGACTCTATACTGCTCGGTCATATGAAGATACGACATGCGAAAATCTCGGATGCCAAGGCCATCGCGGCGCTGATCAACTGCTACGCCGAACACGACAAGATGCTGTTCCGCTCGCTGGCGGAGATCTACGAGAATCTTCAGATGTTCGTGGTGGCCGAGGAGGACGAGGCGGTGGTGGGCTGCTGCGCGCTGGAGATCATCTGGTCCGATCTGGCGGAAATCAAGTCGCTGGCGGTCGCGCCGGGGCAGAAGGGCAAGGGTCTGGGGCGTGCCCTCGTGGAGGCGGCGGTGGAACAGGCGCGGCACCTGGGCGTGCCGCGGGTGTTCGCTCTGACGCTGGAAGCGCGGTTCTTCGAACGGGTCGGCTTTGCAGTCGTCAAGAAGGAGGAACTGCCGATGAAGGTCTGGAGTGACTGCGCCCGGTGTCCGAAACAGCAGGAATGCGACGAAGTGGCGGTGGCACGATCGCTGACGAAGGAGGCCTAGCGTCCGGCCTGTCAGCCCACCTGGCGTTTCTGGAACAGGGCCACCGCCAGGGCGAGGATGCCGGCGGTATAGCAGACGGCATAGAGACCGCCGATCAGCAGATAGCGGCCCGGGACGGCGCTGCCTTCATAGATGGCGTCGCTGATCCAGAAGACCTGAAGGTTGGGGACCAGAAACCGTCCGACCCGGGCCCACAGGTGGGTATCGGCGAAGCGGCCGAACACGTAGTCGCTGGTCAGCCCGAGCAGGAACAGACCGACGCAGGCCGAGAGGGTCACGACAGTATTGAACCGGGAGGAGATCGTCACGGCCAGCGCCGCGATGATCACCGCGGCCAGCAACAGCAGAACCGACCCATAGACGTCCAGGAGATGGATGCCGTTCTCGGAGGGGTTGAACTGCCAGTGGGGATCGATAAACGCGAGAAACACGATGCCGAATGTGGCCAGAATGGCCAGGACGATCACGGCGGTCGACGTGAACTTCCAATCGTACGTATAGTTGAAGAATGTGCTGAGCAACACGGTCACGCCCAGGATGGCGCCCGCCGCCCCGAGAACGGTCCAGTCGTGGGTGTCGGCGGCGGTCTCCATAACCCCATGGCGAATCGCCATCAGCAAGGCGATGGTGCCGATGTAGTGGGCCACGGCGACGGCCGCCAGGACGCCGAGAAACTTGGCCGCAATGAATATGGGACGTTGGACCGGTTTGGTCAGCACCGTCAGGATGGTCTTGTTCTCCAATTCCACCGCCACCGCCCCGGAGGCCGAGAAGATTGCCACGAACAAGCTCGTCAAGAACAGCGTAGAAAGACCGATTTCTCGCAGGAGCTTATTGTCGTCGTCCATCGTGTACATGGCCAGTGACGGGCTCAGCAGAAACAGCAGAAGCGCGACGGCGATGATGACGGCATACACGGGCTGGCGGATGGTTTCAACAAAGGTATTTTTGGCAATGGCGGCAAGCTTGTTCAGCATCTTCAGTCCTGCGGTTTCGGTGCGTTCGTCGGTGTCTTCGCTGCGGCCTGCAGCGTGAAACACATTTTTTCGTGATTGTCACTACACGACCGTCACTTTACGGGTTATAGTACCCCATTTCCCGTTTGTAAAGGGCAAAGGTCTTTGATGAGTAGATACTGGAAGAGCGGAATTTTGTTCGCAGTCGGGAGTCAAAGCACGAAATGACAGCATCGTCCAAACGCCCGGAGCATGTGGCCTGGATTTGCCTGATCTTGAGCCTGATCTTCTTTGGCATTACGTTCCTTCTGGGTCGCTGGAGCGGCTATTTCGCCGTTTCGGCGGTCAGTTGGCAGATTCTCGGCGCGGCGTTGGTCTGGCTGGTGCTGGGGATTCAGTTCCATCAACGGGGTCTGGCCGAACAAGAGCGGCTGGACATGCGGCAGATGGCCGAGGACCAGGGCGGCTCGAAACTGTTCGAAGGGACCGGGGAGCGTGCCACCCTGTTTGCCGCGGCCCAGCGCCGGCTTGAACTGTTGGAAAAATGGTTCGTCCCGATTTTCGGGGGGCTGATCGCCCTCTATGAAATCGGGCTGGGCCTGCTTCTGTTGCGTTCGCTGACCGTCTCGGACTCGGCGGCAAACCAGCAGCCGCTAGTCGCAGCCATCCTTCTGACGGTCGTGGCGTTCGTAACGTTTCTGTTGTCGCGCTATGCGACGGGGATGTCCGCGGAGCCGGCGTGGAAACCCTTGCGGGCCGGGGGCAGTCACTTGTTGGGGGTGGCGGTTATCTGCTTCGCACTCGCTCTGGCGCTGGCGGGGACGCACTTTCAGTTCCGCGTTCCGCTGATCGTGATCGGATACGTAATTCCCGTTCTGCTGATCGTACTCGGCATTGAAACGGCGCTCAACACCGTCCTGGACATCTACCGTCCGCGTGTCAAAGGCGTGTACAGCCGCGCGGCGTTCGACAGCCGGCTGCTGGGCGTCATCAACGAACCGGGCGGCGTCTTCCGCAGCGTCGCGGCGGCGATCGACTACCAGTTCGGGTTCCAGGTTTCCCAGACGTGGTTCTACAAGCTTCTGGAAAAGGCGGTGGTGCCGCTGATTCTGTTCTCGGCGCTGACGCTCTATCTGGCCAGTTGTATTGTCGTGATTGAGCCCAACGAAGAGGCGATCGTCGAACGGTTCGGCGACCCGTTGACCGCGGGCGGCGAGGTTCGCCATCTTGCCCCGGGCATCCATGCCAAACTGCCCTGGCCGATCGATATTGCCTACCGTTACCCGACCAAGCAGATCATGGAGGTCCACATCGGATACGTCCCCAAGCGGGACCCGCAGACGGGCCGGATCATGACGGAGCCGGCCCTACTGTGGGGACAGACCCATTACGAGGATGAGTTCAGCTTCCTGGTGGCCAGTGAGTCCGGGGCCGAGACGCTCGGCGAAGGGGCGGTGCCGGTCAGCCTGGTCAAGGCGAACGTTCCCGTGCAGTACCGGATCAAGGATCTGTATACCTATATCTATGGACATAACAACCCGGCCAGACTGCTGGAAGACATCTGTTATCGCGAGTTGACCCAATTCGCGGCCAGCGCCGAGATTGAGGTGGATACGGGTCAGGGTCTTCAGGAGAGCCTGCTGGGCGCCGGGCGGACCCGGGCCAAGGAGATTCTGACCGAACGAATTCAGCAGGCCGCCGACGAGCAGGGCTTGGGCATCGAGGTGGTGTTCCTGGGGGTCCAGGGCATTCACCCACCGCCCGAGGTGGCGCCGGATTATCAGGCGGTCATCGGCGCCGTGCAGAAGAAGTACGCTCTGGTCCTCAATGCGGAGGCCGAGCGGAACGCGACACTCGGCACGCTGATCGGTTCGGTGCAGAAGGCCTACGAACTGGCGGATTTGGCCGCGCGCTATCAGAACGCCCAGACCCAGGGACGAACCGAAGAGGCCGACGCACTGGGCCGGCAGTTCGATGAAGCCTTGGCCGAGGCGCGGGGTGACATCTTCAGAACGCTCCGGGAGGCCCAGAGCTACGCGTACGAGAAGGCCACGCTGGCGCGGGCGACGGGGGAGCGTTTCGCCGGGCAGGTGCAGGCGTACGAGGCCGCCCCGGAAATCTATATGAAAGAGCAGCGTCTGGCAGTGCTGGAAGAAGCGCTTGCCGCGATTCGCAAATACGTCGTGGCCGTCGATCCGAACGACCGGCAAGTGATCATCATGGAACTTGAAGAGAGGCTCCCGACCAACTTGTTGGACATGGCCGGACTAGAGGAGACCAGCAGATAATGAAGAAACTCGCTATTCCCTTACTGATCGCCATCATCTTCGGCATTATGGCACTCTACCTGGTGTCGTTCCAGGTCAGAGAGACGGAGTCGGCCTTCATCACGCGCTTCGGCAAGCCGCTGGAGGACCGCGAGATCACGAAGCCCGGCCTGTATTTCAAGTGGCCCACCCCGATCGAGCGCGTCCACCGGTTCGACTCGCGGATGCGCGTACTCGATGCGCCGCCCGCGGAGACGACGACGCGAGGCGCGGTGCCCATCATCGTCAACAGCTACATCGTCTGGCGTGTGGCCGAGCCGTTGAAGTTCCTCAACGCCGTCGGCACGATCGCCGACGCCAACGACGCCCTGCGGTACCGCCTCAGCAACGCGCAGAACCGGGTGATCGGCCAGTACACGTTCAGTGATTTCGTCAACAGCGACGCGGATCAGATCAAACTGGCCGCAATCCAGAACGAGATGCTGACGGATCTGCAGGAATCGGTGCGTGCCGACTACGGGATCGAGATCGAGACCCTCGGCATCAAGCAGCTCAAGATCAGCGAGGACGTCACGCAGGATGTCTTCGAACGGATGCGGGCGGAACGGCGACGACGGACCGAGGCGACGATCGCGCAGGGCAACGCCCAAGCCACCAAGATCCGCACTGATGCGGAGGCAAAGAAGACGGCTCTGCTGGCGGCCGCCGAAGGGCGGGCCAAAGCCATTCGCGGGCAGGGCGACGCGGAAGCGGCCCAGTACTACAAGATGCTGGAAGAGGCGCCGGAACTGGCGATGTTCCTGCGCAATCTCGAGGCGCTGTTGGCGACGCTGAAAGAACGGGCGACGATCGTGATCCCGGCCGATGCCGAGCCTTTCAAGTATCTTCGCGAGATGCCGTCGCTGGAACCGAACAACTGAGGCGCGCCGGATTCATTGCTGACGCACGTATGTCTCTGAGGACCTATGGCACATAAACATACACATGGACACGGACACGCTCCCGGGCATCCGGAGCCGGCCGAACAGGAGGCCCTTCAGCCGCGCGAACTCGACGCAGCGGGCAAGTCGCTGTCAGATGCTCTGCGTCTGAGCTTCGGCATCCTCAAGGTCATCATGATCGTGCTGGTCGTCGCGTTCTTGATCTCAGGTTTCAAAACAGTCGACTCGGGCGAACAGGCGATGGTGCTGCGTTTCGGCGCAATCCGGGGCGTGGGTGAAGAGCGCGTGTTGGGCCCAGGATGGCACTGGGTGTTCCCCTATCCGATCGATGAGTTGGTCAAGATCCCGGTCGAGGCGCAAATCCGGCTGCCGATCAACTCGTTCTGGTACAGGCAAACGCGCAACGACATCCTGGGCGAAGGTCCGAAGCCTCGCAACCTGGTGCCGCAGAAGCTCAACCCGCTGACGGAAGGGTACAGTCTGACGCGGAGCCGGGCGGAAGACGCAGCGACGGTCCTGGAGCGGAACGCCCCGGGAGAGGGCCTGTCGGAGATCGCCCTAGACAACGAGGCGAGCGACTACAGCATCGTGCACACGCAGTGGCAGATCGACTATCAGATCGGCAACATTGAGCAGTTCTACACGAACGTGTACGTGCGTGCGGCCAAGCCGGGACAGGTGTACTCCGAAGTCATGGAAGAGGGCATTGCGCCGCTGCTGAGAAACATCGTCGAGGATTCGGTCGTCACTGCCATGGTTCAATACACGATCGATGAGGCGCTGCAAAGCACGGATACGATTCCACGTCATGTCGAGCAACTGGCCCAGGCCAAACTCGACGCCATCGACAGCGGCCTGCGACTGACCAAGGTCCAACTGGTGGCGGCCACCTGGCCCCAGCAGGTGGACCAGGCCTTCCAGGACTATATCGCCGCCAGTCAGAAGAGCGGTCTGGCGATCAGCGATGCGCGGAACTACGCCGAGCAGACGCTGACCGATGCTGCCGGACAGATGGCCGACCCGCTGTACGATGCTCTGATGGCCTCAGAGATCAGTGACGACCGTCTCGAATACCTTTGGTCCCAGGTGGCCGGCCAGGCGCAGGACACGATCGCACAGGCCCAGGCTTACCGTACGAAGGTGGTCGAAGGGGCCAAGGCCAATGCGATCTATCTCCAGAGCATCCTGCCGGAGTATCGCAAGCGGCCCGAACTGGTCAAGCAGCGGATCTATCTCGACACCATCGAACGAGTGCTCGATAATGCCGATGAGAAGTTTATCATCGAGCCGGTGGAAGGTTCGGGCGGTCAGGAAATCCGGATTATGCTTAATCGGGACCAGACGCTCAAACCCAAGTCGACGCCGCAATCAACGAACGGAAGATAAGCCGATGGATCCCCGTCAAAGGACGAGAACGTAATTATGGCTCACGAGCACTTACATCTTCAACACGACGCCGACGAGACCCGCGGTCAACAGTTCCGCGTCAGCCTGGCGCTGCTGGGCACCCTGGCGGGCGGAGTCCTCCTGATCAACAGCGGCATCGGGCGGCTCATTTACGGCGCCGACAGCTTCAACACGGAGATCTTCGCCATGGTGGGGGCGCTGCTGCTCGGCCTGCCCATCGTCATCCACGCGATCGTCAGCCTGATCCGAGGCGAATCGCACATGGACGAACTGGCGGCCTTGGGCATCGTAGCGGCGTTCGCGACGGGCGAGTACATCGCCGCCGGCCTGATCGGGTTCTTCATGCTGCTCAGCGAACTGGTGGAGACGCGGACGGCGCTGGGCGCCCGCGCGTCGATCGAATCGCTGATCAAGCTGACGCCCACAAGGGCGAACCTGATTGCCGCCGACGGGACCGAGCAAGAGGTAAAGGTGAGCGCCTTGAAAGCCGGGGATATGATTCGCGTCCGACCGGGGGACAACGTTCCGGCCGACGGCGAGGTCACCAGCGGGCTCAGCTCGGTCAACGAGGCGACGATCACCGGGGAATCGCTGCCGGTGGACAAGGTGCCGGGCATGCAGGTGTTCGCAGGCACGAACAACCTGACCGGCGCGATGGACATCCGCGTAACCAAGGCGGGTCAGGACACGACGCTGGGCAAGGTCCAGTCGCTGATCATGCAGGCCGAGCACACTAAGATCCCGATCATGCGGATCATCGACCGCTATATCATGTGGTATGTGCCGACGATTCTGATGATCGCTACGATCGTGCTGTTCTTCACGCGGGACATCAACCAGGCTATCACCATCCTCGTGATTTCCTGTCCGTGCGCGATCATCCTGGCGACGCCGACAGCCATGGTGGCAGCCATTTCGGCTGCGGCCCGTCTGGGCGTTCTGGTCAAGAACGTGGCGGACCTGGAGATCGCAGGCAAGATGACGGCGCTGGTTTTCGATAAGACGGGGACTGTCACCACCGGGCGGCTCTACGTGACCAAGCTGACACCGGCCGAGGGGGTGGAAGCGGCGGAACTGCTGGCCGATGCGGCGGCTGCCGAACAGTTGAGCAAGCACCCGGCCGCGCGGGCCCTCCACGAGGTGACCAAGGAGGCCAACCTGACGCTGGCAACGACCGAGGACTTCCAGGAGACGCCGGGCAAGGGCGTCACCGCTACCGTCAACGGTGAGAAGATCATGGTCGGCCGGGAGACATTCCTCCAGGAAAAGAACGTCGACTTCAGCGGCATCAGCAATCCTGCTCTCGACGAGGAGCAGGGCTTCAGCACGCTGTACGTGGCCAAGGGCTCGCGCTGCATCGGCTGGATCGGTCTGCAGGATAAGACGCGCCCGGAGGCCCAGCGTGCGGTGAAGGAGCTGGTCGACATCGGAATCAAGCGTGTGACCATGCTGACCGGCGACCGCAGTGAGGTGGCCAATCGCGTGGCGGGCGAACTGGGCTGCACCGACTACAAGGCCCACTGCCTGCCGCAGGACAAACTGGCCATCGTCGAGCAGATCAAGCGCGACGGGCACACAGTCGTGGTGGTCGGCGACGGCATCAACGATGCGCCGGCCCTGGCAGCCGGTGACCTCGGGATCGCGATGGGCGCCGCCGGCAGCGATGTGGCGATCAACTCGGCGTCGATTGCGCTGATGAACAACGACCTGCGCCGGATTCCGTTTCTGGTTCATGTTTCGCGCAAGACGCGGAGCGTCATCAATCAGAATCTCGGGTTTGGCATCGCGTTCATCGTCATCGGGATTTCGCTGGCCAAGTTCATTCCGCCGAGCATGGCGGCGTTCCTGCACTTCGCCAGTTCGATCGTGGTGGTCTTCAACAGCGCTCGTCTGGTCCGCTACGGCGAGGATCTGGACCACGAGTCGCACCCGGCCTAGTCACTGGTCGTAGAAAGGATCGTGAGGAGGCGGCTCCGCCGTTCCCGCAGTTGATAACTCGTTAGGATAGCGCCTGGCAGATTATGGACTACGCCATTGAGACAATCTCGCTGACGAAGGTCTTCTCCGACTGGTGGGGACGGGCCAAGGTCTACGCGGTGGACGATCTGAACCTCAAGATCCGTCCCAACGAGGTGTTCGGCCTGTTGGGTCCGAACGGATCGGGCAAAACGACTACGATCAAGATGCTGCTCGGACTGCTGCACCCGACCAAAGGGCATGCGCTGCTGCTGGGCGGTGACGGCACGGATCCCAAGATCAACACCCGCGTGGGGTTTCTGCCGGAGGAGTCCTATCTATACCGGTTTCTCAATGCACGGGAAACGTTGGATTTCTACGGGCGGCTTTTTAAGCTCGACCCGAAGGTCCGTAAGATGCGCATCGAGGCGCTGCTGGAGATGGTAGGCCTGCGGGCGGTGGCCAGTCGGCCGATCGGCACCTATTCGAAAGGCATGGCGCGCCGTATCGGGCTCGCCCAGGCGCTGATCAACGATCCGGACCTGCTGATTCTCGACGAACCGACGACGGGCCTCGACCCGATCGGAACGCGCCAGATCAAGGACCTGATCCTCAAACTGGCCGAGCGGGGCAAGACGATTCTACTGTGCAGCCATCTGCTGGCCGACGTCGAGGACGTCTGCGATCGGATCTCGATCCTGTACGGAGGCAAGATCCAGGCGGAAGGCCAGGTTCGCGATCTTCTCCAGCAGACGGGCAAACGGCAGATCGTCACCAGCGCCGTCAGCGATCGGACGATCGAAAAGATCCGCCGTATCCTCGAAGAGGAACGCGCCGAGTGTGAAGTGACCAGTCCGATGGAGCGATTGGAAACGTTCTTCATCAATACGGTGGTCGAAGCGCAGCAGCAGGCGAAGCCAACCAGCGGGGCGGTCAGCACGACCCAGATCGGCGAATTCCTGACGGCCGAGAAATCCCAGGCGAGCATTCTCGACAAGCTGGTCGCAGCACCGGTTACACAGGAGCCGCCTGCCGAGCCTCCGCGTACGGAACAGCCCAAGCCGGCCGAGACGAAGACGCCGCAACCGAACCGGGATCTGCTGAGCGAACTGTCCAAGCCGACCGCACCCGCGGAGACGGAACGGACACCGTCGAAACCCAAAGCCAGCGAGCCAGTCGAGTCGACGGAAGACCGGCAGGTCAAACGAAACATCCTGGACGAACTGACCGGCAAGGCACCGGATTCGGCAACGGAGAAGCCGGAGAACGAACCGAAGGACGGAGACGCGGGCCATGAGTAGGATCTGGGCGGTAGCAGTCAACACGATCCGCCAGGCCCTGCGCATGAAGATCGCCTTGATCTTCATGCTCCTGCTGCTGGTGCTGCTGCCGGTCCTCGGATTGACAGCGACAGGCGACGGCACACTCAAAGGGCGCCTTCAGACGTTTGTCAGCTATGGGCTGTCGCTGACCAGTCTGCTGTTGTCCCTACTGACGATTATCGTCGCAACGTTTACGATCACCAGCGATCTCGAGCACCGTCAGATCTATACCGTCGCGACCAAACCGATTCGCAGGTATCAGTTCATTCTGGGCAAGCTCCTGGGCGTAATCGTCCTGAACATCGGCCTGGTGACGCTGTTCGCGGGCATCGTATACGCCTTCGTGGCGTTCCTGCCCGACTTCTATGACGTCTCGCCGGCCACCCTGGAAGAAATCAACGACGAATTCTACACCGCGCGAGCCAGTCTGGCGCCTCCGCTGCCGGAGGTGCGTGAAGAGGTGATGGCGCTGTACAATCAGCTCGAGAAGAGCGGCCAGCTTCGCGAGGCTTATCCGACGCTGCCTCGTGACGCCATCCTCCGAGAGTTGACGCTGCGGAAGATGCTGGAGAAGCGTGCGGCGGGCGTAGGGGAGGGTCTGGTGTGGGAATTCGAGAACATCCGACCTCTGGATCCGAACCAGAGCCTGTTCATTCGTTTCAAGTATGACGTAGCATCCGAGCCGGCCGGCGGCCAGATTTACGGGCGCTGGCAGATCGGCGATCTGCGGCAGGTCCGCTATGGGATGGATTTCCAGACCCCGATTTGGCCTGAGGATCGGGCCGATCCGGTCCGGACGTTCCGCGAGATCGAGGTCCCCGCTCGCGTGATCGCGGACGACGGGTATCTGGCAGTGGGTTTCCTGAACGTGCCGTTAAACAGCACGACGGTGATCTTCCCCCTGGAGGACGGCCTGGAACTGCTCTACAAGGCGGATACCTTCACGGGGAACTTCATCCGGGGGGTGCTGTTGATCCTGTTCCGGCTGATTTTCCTGGCGTGTCTGGGCGTCCTGGCCGCCAGCTTCTTGTCCTTCCCGGTGGCGATTCTGTTGTGCCTGGTGGTCTTTCTGACAGGGACGGTCAGCGGTTTCGTACTGGAATCGTTCGACCAGCTTAGCGCGAGCGTGGGACAGGTGTATTCGTACACGATCGGAGCGCTGGTGCGTCTGCTGCCGCGATTCGACCGGTACAACCCGACGACGTTTCTGATTCCCGGTCGGCTGATCGCATGGTCGCTGATCGCCCAGGTGGCCTTCTTCATGATCTGCATCAAGGCGGCGCTGCTGCTGGTGCTGGCGCTGATCATCTTCAGTGTCCGGGAACTGGCCCGGATTATCGTGTGATGACAAAGACGAGCGAATACGGCCGACGGAGCCGTGAAATCGATTATGCGTGGACGTGACATCCTTATCATTCTGATCAGTGTGGCGGTCGCCTTCGGGTTGCTCTATACCGCGAGCGCCCAGTTGGACTACATCAACGCGCAGCGGCAGCAAATGGGCCTCGTGGTCAATGCGCCATTGGAGAATGCGCCGCCGTCGCTGGCGTTCGCCACCGTGGCGATGGGGGCCTTCCGTGGCCTGGTGGTCGATATCCTGTGGATGCGCGCCGACAAGCTGAAGGAAGAAGGGCAGTTCTTCGACGCGCGTCAGTTGGCGGAATGGATCACGACGCTGCAGCCTCGCTTCCCGGCGGTCTGGGAATTCCAGGCGTGGAACATGGCATACAACATCTCCGTCGCCATTCCCGCCTCGCAGCCGGAGCAGCGCTGGCGCTGGGTCAAGAACGGTTACGAACTGCTGCGCGACAGAGGCATCCCGATCAATCCCAAGTCGGTCCAGCTCTATCGCGAACTGGCCCGGATCTTCCAGCACAAGATGGGCGGCGTCAGTGACGATGCCCACGAGTATTACAAGCTCCAGTTGGCCGAGGCGCTGGGACCGTTGCTCGGATCGGAAGACAACGGACTATCAGGGGACGACAACGCCTACTATGAAGCCCTGGTCGCGACACCGACCGAATGGGGCCAAGTCGTGAGCGATCCCAACGTCGCGCCCTTCATGCAGGCCCTCCAGGCGGTGGGCGAACCGTTCACGGATGGACAGGAATTCGTCCGGAACTACCTGGCCCTGCGACGCAACGCCGCGCCGTTTCCGGAGGCCGCCATCGCCGTGATCGATCGGTTTCGCGGAACCGATGCGCTGAAACGCTTCGATCTGTTCGCCAAGGCCTACGAGTTGCGGAACACCTGGAAGCTGGAGCCGAGCCGGATGCACCAGGTCAACCAGGAGTATGGTCCTACCGCGTTCACTGACCCGAACGTGCATTACCCGATGGACTGGCGGCACCCCGACAGCCATGCCATTTACTGGGCGCTCAAGGGGCTTAGCGTCGCGAAGCAGACGGATAACGAGGAAATCGAGCGTTACGAAACGAACACGCAGCGGATCGTCGCGCACAGCCTCCAGAACCTGTTCCGCTACGGCAAGATCCTGATCATGCCCCGTCCGCCGGAGGTGGTTCAGCAGGAGATCGAGGCAGCCGACCCCGGCCTGCCGATCCTGCACAACGATATCTTCCTCGGTCCCGATCTGCGCATGTTCGATTCTTACAACAAAGCGGTGCTGGAGATCATCGCCCGCTACGACGACGATCCCACGACGCAGGAGTCGCTGGAAAACGGTCATCGCAATATGCTCAAGAACGCGGTGCTGTCGTTCTTCCAGGCGGGACTCAAGGGCGAGGCGCTGGAGATCTTCAATCAACTGCGTCGACGCTACCCCTTGAAGGAATTCAACGTCTCGCTCGAACAGTACGCCTTCAACCGCTGGAAGGAAGAGCTGGAGAGCTTCGGGATCAACGACGCCCGCGAGCAGATCGTGCTCCAGCTTACCCGGGCCTATAGCCTGTACGCCATCGGCGACGACGATGCCGCCGCAGGACGGGAAGAATTGGCCCAGCAGGCCTACGACTACTACAATGCGTCCAACGAGCCGGAGTTTCGCATTGACCTGCCTCCCATGTCCGTGCTACGATATGTAGCGATCGGTCAGTTCCTCAACAGCGGGGCGTATCCCGCCTATATTCGGCAGGGTCTGTTGAATCGGATCCAGGTCGAGAAGCCCGAACTGTACAAGCAACTGGAACAGACCGAAGAACAGTTGCAGCAGATGCAGGAGCAGCTACAGGAGCAGGGAACTCCATAAGGATCGCCGGCAGGGGCATGGACGAAACACTTCTGGCACAATTGACACCGTCGCAACGGGAAGCGGTCACCCATCGGGAAGGTCCTTTGCTGGTTTTGGCGGGTCCGGGCAGCGGCAAGACGCGGGTCATCACGTGCCGCATCGCGGCGCTGGTCGATTCCGGGGTCAGGCCGTACAACATCTGCGCGATCACCTTCACCAACAAGGCTGCCGAAGAGATGCGTCAGCGCGCCGTCAATCTGGGGGCCTCGGGCGGGGCGCACATCAGCACGTTCCACTCGCTGTGTGTGCGGATTCTCCGCCGATACGCGGAGGCAGCCGGGATTCGTCCGAATTTCAGTATCTACGATTCGGGCGACCAGAGTCGGTGCGTCAAGCAGGCGGTCAAGGACTGCAAGCTTGACGGGACGAACTTCCCACCCGCGCGGATGCTCGACGCGATCAGCACGCTGAAGAACAAGCTGATCGACGCCGAAGCCTTCCAGGAACGGTCGGAGGATTTCTTCAGCCGAACGCTGAGCCAGGTCTACACGCGGTATCAGCAGATCCTCGCGGAGCGCAACGGACTGGATTTCGACGACCTGTTGATGAAAGTCGCCTTCCTTCTGGAGAAAGATTCGACCGTCTGCGGCGAGCTGTCCAATCGGTTCAAGTTCCTCCTGATCGACGAGTATCAGGACACGAACCACGCCCAGTATCGGCTCGCCAAGGCCCTGGCGCTGGCTCACGGCAACATCTGCGCTACCGGCGATCCCGACCAGTCAATCTATCGCTGGCGGGGCGCCGACATCCGCAATATTCTCGCCTTCGAGAAGGACTGGCCCCAGGCGGTGGTCGTCAAACTCGAAGAGAACTTCCGCAGCACGTCCGCCATCCTGAGGGTGGCCGACAACCTGATCGGCCGCAACGCAAACCGCAAGCAGAAGGCCCTGATCGCGGTTCGGACGGACGACGGCAAGGTTCTGGTCGAGGGTTACGAAGACGAGTCGAGCGAGGCCGACGCGGTGGCTCGACAGGTCGATGCCCTGCTGGCCCAGAAGGTGCCGGCCGGACAGATCGCAGTGTTCTATCGCGTCAACGCGATGAGCAGAGCGCTGGAAGAGGCGTTCATTCGCCATCGGGTTCCATATCAGGTCGTGCGAGGGGTGGAGTTCTACAATCGCAAGGAGATCCGCGACCTGTTGGCCTATTTGAAGGTGCTGGCGAATCCGGACGATGAGGTGGCGCTGCTGCGGATCATCAATACGCCGACGCGCGGCATCGGCAAGGTGACCGTCGATCGTGTCAAGGCCTATGCCGTCCAGCATGGGCTGACCATGTCGCAGGCGTTGGCGCGCGCCGATCAGATCAGCGCGGTGAGCGGGGGGGCGCAAACCAAGCTGCTGGCGTTTGCCCGCCTGCTGGACAAATTCCGCCAGGACATGGGGGGGAAGGTCGCTCCGCTGGCGGAACGCGTGTTCAGCGAGTCGGGCCTGGAGGAATCGTTCAAAGGGACCGGCCAGGAGGGCCAGGATGCGCTGGAGAATATCGGCGAATTGATCAACGCCGCGGCCGCGTACGACGAGCAGACCGCCGAGCCTTCGCTGCTCGATTATCTCCAGCAGATCGCGCTGTTCAGCGATACCGACGCCTATGAGGCGACCAGCGAGCGGGCGGCCCTGATGACGCTGCACGCCGCCAAGGGCCTGGAATTCGACCACGTTTTCGTCATCGGGCTCGAGGACGGTCTGCTGCCTCACGAACGGGGTAACGGTGACGGCGAGGAGCTCGAGGAGGAACGCAGGCTGTTCTTCGTGGGCGTCACGCGGGCGCGGACGAACCTGTATCTCAGCTACGCGCGGTATCGGACGGTACGCGGGCAATTCCTGCGCACCGTCGCGTCTCCGTTTCTCTTCGAATTGGGACTCGACGCGATGGTCCAGGCGGAGGAAGAGCCCGAGGACGACGAGATCTTCACCACGTACCGCCGTCCACAGCGCGTGGCGGCCCCAGCCAAGGCGCCGGTCGCGCCCCAGCGGGAGCCGGAATTCGCTCCCGGCCAACTCGTCCGCCACAAGACCTTCGGGCTGGGGCGGGTCCGCAAGTACGCCGACATGGGCGCCAACAGCGTCGTCACCGTCCAGTTCAACTCTGGACAGACGAAATCGCTGCTCCTACAATACGCCAACCTCTCGAAAGTATAAGACCTCGGCCTCGGGGGTGCGTAAGCAACCCGGGCGCGAGGGTGGATCGTGGGTAAGACCCGTTCCAGCCGGATCGAGAACCTGTCTTTTGAAGGGGCGTGGCCATGTCGCAGAAGATCAATCGTCGCGAGTTTCTCCAAGTCACCGCCGCCGGTGGGGCGGTCTACTTCGCCGGGACCAGCCCGTTGGTCGCCGCACAGGCCAGGGGCACCAGCCTGATCAGCCCGGGATGTCGCAAGAGCGAGGTCCAGATCGCCCGGCTCTACATCGGGACCAAAGCGGGGCTCTGGCCGAAACCGAATCTGGATTTTCGAGATGAGATCCGGTCCTACGAGACGCAGTTTGCCCAACTGGGCGATCAACTGGCCGACGTCAATTTCGCAGTCGACGAGTTGGTCACCTCGCCCGATCAGGTCGGCCCGCTCAAAAGCCGGCTGGAGAAGGTCGACGGCATTCTGGTCATTCACCTGAGCATGGGGGCTTCGCCGATTCTGCGGGAGATTCTCAGCGCGGGCCGACCGACGGCGCTCTTTGCCGCGCCGTATTCGGGCCATGAATGGACGAGCTTCGGTGCCCTGCAACAGCAGCCGATCGGCGCCAAGCTCGAGTGCTTCCTGACGACGGACTATTCGCAACTGGCCGCCGCCATTCGTCCGTTCCGGGCGATCCACCACGCCCGCGAGGCCAAGGTGCTCAACGTGACGACGCGCCTGTTCAAACCCTATGCGGACAGCGTCAAGGCCAAGTTCGGGACCGAAATCAAACAGATCGACCTCCAGACGATCGTGGATGCCTACAAGGCCGTCGACAACAAGCTTGCCGATGCCGAGACGAAGCGATGGATGGACCATGCGACGGCGGTCGTCGAACCATCGCGCGACGAGATCTGGAAATCGTGCAAGCTGGCGCTGGCGTTCGAGAACCTGATGGCGCAGGAGGAGGCGACGGTCCTGACGGTCGACTGTTACGGGACCATGTGGGACAAGACGATCAAGCTGCCCGCCTATCCCTGCATCGGCTTCTGCCGGCTCAACGATCTGGGCCTGGGCGGCATCTGTGAATCGGACCTGCGATGCGCCATGACCCACATCCTGCTCCAGGGCCTGACGGGCAAGCCGGGTTTTATCAGCGATCCGACCGTTGATGAGGCCTGCAACGGGATCATCCTGGCGCACTGCCTCGGTTCCACGAAGATGGACGGTCCCAACGGTCCGGCGGCGCCATATAAGATCCGCACGGTCATGGAGCGCCAGGAGGGAGTGACACCCCAGGTGGAGATGCGCATCGGGCAGAAGGTCACACAAGCAATCCTGATCGGCACGGATTCGCTGCTGTATTTCACAGGCGATATCATCGACGCGCCGGTCTCGCTGAAAGACGACCGCGGGTGCCGGACCAAGATCACGGTCAAGGTCGACGGAGACGTCACCTCGCTGTGGAAGAACTGGTCGAACGGGCTGCACCGCCAGACCGTATACGGCGACGTGACGAAGGAACTAGCGCAATTCTGCCGCTACATGGACATCCAGATGACCGACGAGGCGGCCAAGGCATAGGAGCAATCATGGCGCAAGGAAATCCAACGTTCAACGGGTGTACGCGTCGCCGGTTTCTCCAGAGCGCCGCAGCAGGAACGGGGGCTGTACTGACCGCACCGTATGTGGCGTTTGCCCGGCGGGGCGGAAGCCAAGAGGAATCCGAACGAGTGCTGGGCGAGGCGGAGAACCGGATCCGGCGATATCGCAAGGGCGCGACAACGTTGCGTCTGCTCGGACCGGACGGCCGACCCTTGGGTCCGGGCCGCAGCGTCCAATTCCGTCAGGTCCGGCACCAGTTCCTTTTTGGGTGCAATATTTTCAAGCTGGGACGTTGCCGGACACCGGAGCAGAACGACGCGTATGCGAGCCAGTTCGCGGGTCTGCTCAACTATGCCACACTGCCGTTCTATTGGTGGAATTACGAGCGGCAGAAGGGTCGTCCTCAGGACGAGCGCACGGACGAGATCGTACGCTGGTGCAACGCCCATGGCGTGACAATGAAGGGGCATCCGCTCGCCTGGAACTACCGCGATCCTGGCTGGCTCGATGGGAGCCCTGAAGAGGTCATGCGGTTGCAGCTCGGGCGCATCGAGCGCTGCGTGGACAGGTTCGAGGGCAACATCGATATCTGGGACGTGGTCAACGAGGCGACGCATTACGATCGGGACGAGTGCAAGCGTGAGTCGCCGCTGCTGACGAGGGCCATTGCCGAAATGGGCGTCGGGCCCTACATCCGTGCGGCATTCCGGCGAGCACGCCAGGCAAACCCCGATGCGACGCTGGTCATCAACGATTATCGCACGGACCCGGCCTTCGCGGACAAGGTCGTTTCGGAGCTTGTGGACGAGAACGGCAAGGCCCTCTACGACATAGTCGGCATTCAATCCCACATGCACGGGGGCCCCTGGGGCGCGGCGCGGACGTGGGAGGTCTGCGAGCGGTTCGCCCGCTTCGGCAAGCCGCTGCATTTCACGGAGACGACGCTGGTCTCGGGCCCGAAGAGCGATTCGGGCTGGACGACGACCCCTGATGGCGAGGAGCGACAGGCCGAGGAGGCAGCCAAGTTCTACACCGTGCTGTTCTCGCACCCGGCGGTCGAGGCCATCACCTGGTGGGACTTCAGCGACCAGGGCGCCTGGCAGCAGGCGCCGGCGGGCCTGATCCGCTCCGACATGACGCCCAAACCCGTCTACGACCGACTTCAGGACCTGATCAAGGGCCAGTGGTGGACGCAGAGCACAGGCGAGACCGAAGCCGATGGTCAGGTGAAGATCGAAGGATTCCTGGGCGACTATGAGATCGCTATCCGGCAGGGCGGCCGCAAGTTCGTCGGGAGATTCGCCCTCGCGAAAGACAGTATAGAGCGGCTGGATGTCGCACTGCGGGAAGCTTCAGACGACCGGTAAGACATATCCCGGTCGTCGATAGGGCTTCTCCGCATTGCATTTCGGACCGGCGGTGGTACAATGCCCCGCAATGGACAGGACGGACATAGGCAGGGCAGGGGCCTTGGGCAGCAGAAGGATTGGAGAATGAAGTACGCGGTGATCATGGCCGGCGGCACCGGCAAGCGACTTTGGCCGCTGAGCCGGCAGAAACGACCGAAGCAGGTTCTGAAGCTCCTGGATGGCAAGACGCTGCTGGAACGCTGTTTCTCACGACTGGAAGGGATCTTCGATCTCCGCAATATCCTCGTCCTGACCAATGCGGACTACGTCGAGGTGGTCCGTGAGGAACTTCCGGAGCTGCCGCCGGGTAATGTGATCGCCGAGCCGGCGGTGCGCGATACCGCCGGGGCGATCGGCCTTGCGGCCACCATTCTGGCCAAGACCGATCCGAAGGCCTCCATGGCAGTGGTGACCGCCGATCAGTTGATCGAGCCGGCGGAGGTCCTCCAGAACGCCCTGCGCGACGCGTTCGAATTCGTCGACGTCCATCCAGACGCTCTGATTACCTTCGGGATCAAGCCCACATTTCCCAGCACGCAGCTAGGCTATCTCAAGTGCGGCCAGGTGCAACCATGCCCATCGTGCCAGAATGCCGTCCACGCTGTGGAAGCCTTCAAGGAGAAGCCCGACGCGGCGACGGCCGAGGAGTATCTGACGAGTGGTCGATACTCCTGGAACTCGGGCATGTTCGTCTGGAAGGTCGAGACGATCCTGCGCAACCTGACCGGTTTCGTTCCTGAGACTGCCGAGCCGTTGCAACGGATCGGCTCGGCCTGGGACACCCCTACCCAGGAAATCGTGCTGCGCGAGCACTTCGTCAAGCTGCCCAAGATCAGCATCGACTACGCGGTGATGGAGAAGGCCCAGGAGGTCTGTGCGATTCAACTGGACTGCCGCTGGCTGGACATGGGATCGTTTGCGGCGCTGGCCGACATCGTGGAATCCGACAACCAGGGCAACATTGTGGTCGCCAGCGCCAGCGAGTTGCTGGATTGCAGGAAGAGCATCGTGGTGACCGAAGACAAGGGCCATCTGATCGCGGTCATCGGACTGGACAACGTGGTCGTCGCCCATACCCCCGACGCGACTCTGGTCTGCCGGGCCGACCAGACCGAGCGGCTCAAGGAACTGCTGGCCCTGATCGAGTCGCATCAGCGTCATGAGTTTCTGTAGGGCTGGGGCGGAAGGGGAGCCGGGAGTGGGAAGATGAGGTATCTGGCAATCGACCACGGGACCCGGCGTATCGGGCTGGCGATTTGCGACGCCGGCGAGACGATTGCGTCGCCCTTGTGCGTGCTGGACGGGCGGACGGATGTCGTGCCTCGAATCGCCCGAATCGTACGCGAGGAGGGCGTCGGCGCCCTGGTGGTCGGTCTTCCGCTGAACATGGATGACTCCGAGGGGCCGCAGGCGACCAAGGCCAAGGCCTTCGGGGAACGGCTCAGCGAGGACCTGGCCTTGCCGGTGTACTTTCAGGATGAGCGGCTCAGCAGCTTCGGCGCCCAGGAGAAGCTGGAGCCGGCGGGTTTCTCGCGGGCCCGCCGGCGCGACCGGCTCGATGCGGTGGCCGCCGCGGAGATCCTCCAGGCCTTCCTGGAGGCGAAGGCGGGCCGGAGCGAGCCCTAGAAGGGCGGTCTGGACCTCTCCCGCTCTGCCGAAAAGCATCATCCGTCGAATCCAGAGGGCGGATCAAGGGATATTTTTGGACGATCCCCGGGAAAAAGGCTTGCCAAAATCGCCGCAAGTCGTTTAGATTAAAGGATTCATAACTCGCGTGTAAAGTTAACCTCAAACGAGGCGAACCAGGAAGGGCATTAGGAAAACATGCTGACGAAAGAACAAAAGAGCGGAATTCTGAACGATTTCGAGACGCACGAGGGGGACACCGGGTCTCCCGAGGTGCAGATCGCGCTTCTCACCCGGCGGATCAACGACCTGACGGAACACTTGAAGAGCCATCCGAAAGACCACTCCTCGCGTCGCGGGCTGCTCAAGATGGTCGGCAACCGCTCAGCGCTGCTGAGGTATATCCGTGACAAGGACGTCAAGCGCTACCAGGCCGTCATTTCCCGCCTTGGGCTGCGAAAATAGCATAATCCTGTGTATCACTGCCACGAGCCAAAGCGTACCCGTGCGAAGAGCGCTCGGGGCTCGTTTGGAAGGCAGGATGCCTTCGAGGTAGCGGATATACGCATAGACGAGTGAGGTTGTTATGTCGGAAGTTGTAAGTGTATCAAGAGAAATCGGGGGCCGAACGCTCACGATCGAGACGGGGCGTATCGCGCGGCAGGCCGATGGAGCGGTCATGGTGCGATACGGCGAGACCATGGTTCTGGTGGCGGCGGTGACGGCGCCTCCGCGATTTGAGGACATCGACTTTTTCCCGCTGAGCGTGGATTACCGCGAGAAGCACAGCGCCGCGGGCAAGTTCCCGGGAGGGTTCATCAAGCGAGAAGGGCGGCCGAGCACGAAGGAAATTCTCACCGCGCGGATGATCGACCGCCCCATCCGCCCGCTGTTCCCGGACGGATATTTCCAGGAAGTCCAGATCATGGCGTCGGTGCTCAGCGCCGACCGCGAAAACGATCCGGACGTGCCGGCGATGATCGGCGCCAGTGCGGCGCTGTCGATCAGCAAGATCCCGTTCCTGGGCCCGATCGGCACGATCCGCCTGGGTCGGGTGGAGGGGGAGTTCTTGATCAACCCGACGCACCAGCAGGCCGAGCAGAGCGACATCAACGTCCTCGTCGGCGGTCGCAAAGAAGCGATCAACATGCTGGAGGTCGGCGCCAAGGAACTGGCGGACGATGTGGTTGCCGAAGCCATCGCCCAGGCCCATGAAGCGGTCCGGGAAGTCATCGAGATGATCGAAGAACTCCAGCAGAAAGTGGGGGTCGAGAAAGAGATTCCGCTGGCGGCGATGGACGAGGAATTGTATGCGAAGGTCAAGGCGCAGATCTCGGGACGACTTCGCGAGTTGAAGGACATCCACGGCAAGCAGGAGCGAAACAACGCGGTCAACGAGTTCCTGGCGGAGGTGCAGGCGCGGTACTGCGAGCCCACCGAGGACGGGAATGCGGCGTCGGGCGCGGCGCCGGCGGACGCATCGATGTTCAAGCGCATGCTCGGCAAGATTGAATGCGACGTCGTTCGGGAGATGATCCTGGAGGGCAAGCGTCCCGACGGTCGCGGCTACAATGACGTTCGCCCGATCTCGTGCGAGGTGGGCATCCTGCCTCGGACGCACGGTTCGGCGCTGTTCACACGGGGAGAGACTCAGGCCCTGGTGAGCGTCACGCTGGGGACGATCCGCGATGCGCAGATCATCGACGGGCTGCTCGATGAGTATTCGCAGAGTTTTACGTACCACTACAATTTCCCGCCGTTTGCGGTAGGGGAGGTCAAACCCATACGCGGACCGGGCCGACGGGAGATCGGGCACGGCGCACTGGCCGAGCGGGCGCTGGAAAACGTGCGACCCCCGGAAGACCAGTTCGCCTATACCGTGCGTCTGGTCTCCGATATCACCGAGTCGAACGGTTCCAGTTCGATGGCGTCGGTTTGCGGCGGCTCGCTGGCCCTGATGGACGCGGGCGTGCCGATCAACGGCGCCGTGGCAGGCATCTCGATCGGGATGGTCAGCGATGAGAACGGCCGGCACGAACTGCTGACCGATATCATCGGCGAGGAAGACCACTTCGGCGACATGGACTTCAAGGTGGCCGGGACGAGCAAGGGGATCACCGCCATCCAACTCGATATCAAGGCCGAGGGGCTGCCGCACCAGATCATGGTCGCCGCGCTGGAAAGGGCCAGGAACGCTCGCCTGCAAATCCTCGGCACCATGAACCAGGCGATCAGCGCGCCGCGTCCGGAACTGAGTCAGCACGCTCCGAAACTGATCACCGTCGAGATCGATCCGGAATTCATCGGCAAGGTCATCGGCCCCGGCGGCAAGATGATCAAGAGCCTCCAGGAGCAAACCGGTACGACCATCGAGATCGAAGAAGACGGGACCGTGTTCATCAGTTGCGTCGGCGGCGACGGCCATCTCAAGGCCAAGGCGATGATCGAAGCGATGACCCAGCCGCCCGAGGTGGGACGTTTGTACAAGGATTCGAAGGTCGTCTCGATCAAGGATTTCGGCGTGTTCGTCGAGATCGCACCGGGCGTCGAGGGGCTCTGCCACATCAGCGAGCTGAGCGAAGGGTATGTCAAGCAGGTCGAAGATGTCTGCAAGCTCAACGACATCATCCCGGTCAAGCTGATCAGCATCGACGATCAGGGCCGGCTCAAGCTTTCGCGTCGGGCCGCCCTGGCGGAATTGGGCATCAAAGAAGAGAAGAGGCCCCGGCCCCCGCACGAAAAACGATAGATCTCTTCTCGGGCCGACGGTCCGCGAGAGCAGATAGAAGTCGTTCCAAGCCGAAAATCAGAGGGCACGACATCGGTGTTCGCCGGGCCGGGCTGTCTGATTTTCGGCTCTTGGTTTTTGGGGTTTTCGTAGGCTGTTGGGCGGAGTGACCGACGCGTGAAATCGTTCCTGAGCGGAGTCATTCTGACGTTACTCATCGTGCTGCCGGCGGTGGCGTATCTGATTCGCAGGGTACGACAGAAACACCTTGCGGAGAGCGCTCCCCAGGACGATGCGGACGAAGCGCTGACGCGTCTGACCGGCGAACTGGCGCACGAGATCAAGAACCCGCTATCGACGATCAAGGTGAACCTGAAGCTGACCAAGGAGGCGCTGGAAGACGTCGATTTCCAGGAGCCGCACAAACTGGCTCTGGACCGCTGTCAGCACAGCCTTTCCAACGCCTTGAGAAAGATCACGGTCATTCAGAAGGAGACCGACCGACTGGAGCAGATCGTCGACGGCTTTCTTCGCTATGTGCGCCGGCCCGACCTGCAACTGGTCACGATGGACCTGAACGAGTTGGTCGGCGATATGATCGATTTCTACCTGCCGCAGGCGTACAGCCATTCGCTGACGCTGCGGCACAGCCTGGTCAAGGAACCTCTGATGTGCCGGGTCGACGCCGGAGCCCTCAAGCAGGTTTTGCTGAATCTGCTGATCAATGCCCAGCAGGCCATGGACGGGGGTGGCGAGCTGATGATCCGTACGCAGCGGCAGTCGGGCCGGGGGGTGATCCGAGTCAGCGATACCGGCAGGGGGATCGCCCCGGAGAAACTGGCGACGGTCTTTCGTCCGTACTACTCCTCCCGCTCGGGCGGAACGGGGCTCGGGCTGGCCACCGCCAAGAAGATCGTCGAATCGCATGGGGGCACGATCTCCGTGCACAGCGAGTTGGGGAAAGGGACTTCGTTTACAATCGAGCTTCCGTTGGTCCGCTCGGATACGGAATCCAGAGAGGTGAACGCATGACGGAACAGAAACCAGTGGTCCTGGTGGTCGATGACGAACGCGACCACGCCGACGGGATCGTCGAGGCCTTGGGCCGGCTGCCGGTGAAGGCTCTGGCGGTCTATACGGGCGAGGACGCCATCGAGGTGTTGCGCAGTCGGCGGGTCGACGTCGTGGTGACGGACCTGAAGCTGGAGGGTCCGGCGGACGGTCTGGACGTGCTGCGCGAGGCACGGCAGAACAGCGACTCGACCGAGGTGATCCTGATCACGGCGTATGCGACGATCGAGAACTGCAAAGAGGCGATCAAGCAGGGGGCGTTCGACTATCTGGTCAAGCCGCTCGACATCGACCAGTTGCGGACGCTCGTCGAGCAGGCCAGCCGCCGGGCGGCCAGTGCGATTTCCCGACGCGCCCAGACCGAACGCAATCAGGACCACTTTATCTTCGAAGGGATCATGGGCAGCAGCCCTGCCATGCAAGGCATTTTCGAAATCGTCCGTCGCGTCGCGCCGACGAACATCTCGGTCTTGATCGAGGGCCCGTCGGGTACCGGCAAGGAGTTGCTGGCACGCGCAATCCACGATAATTCACTGCGACGTGGCAAGCCATTCCGGCCCGTCAACTGCGCCGGACTGACGGAGACGCTCCTCGAAAGCGAACTGTTCGGACACGTCAAGGGCGCCTTCACCGGCGCCAACACCGAGCGCAAGGGGCTGTTCGAAATCGCCCACGAAGGCACGCTGTTTCTCGACGAGATCGGCGACATGCCGCTGACGATGCAGGCCAAGCTGCTGCGCGTCCTCGAAGACGGCATGGTGATCCCCGTCGGCGCCAACAAGCCGATCGCGGTGGATGTCCGCGTCATCAGTGCGACTAACCACAGCCTCAGCAAACTGATCGAGCAGAGCAAGTTTCGCGAGGATCTCTATTTCCGCATCAAAGGGGTCAATATCTCGCTGCCGTCGTTGCGCGAGCGTCCGGAAGACATCCCGTTGCTCGCGCAGCACTTCCTGGAGGAAGCGGCCGAGGAAATCGGCTCGAACGTCAAGGGGGTGAGCGATGCCGCGATGCAGATCCTGACCACGTACGACTGGCCGGGCAACATCCGGCAGCTCAAGAACGCCGTGCGGACGATGGTCGTGATGTGCGATCGCGATCGGCTCGACGTTCAGGATCTCCCGCCCGACATCTCGCGCCGTCGGCAGTTGACCGGGGGCAGCGCCGCGCCCTCGAATCTCGCGGGCGTCTCGCTCAACGACCTCGAAAAAAAAGCCATCATCGATACGCTCACGAAAACTGAGGGCAATCGGGAGAAGGCCGCCAAAATCCTCGGGATAGGGGAGCGTACCCTGTATCGAAAGATCAAGGAGTACAACCTGTAGTCCACCCGCCCCACCGGACGTTCGTTATCAGACCCGTGCTCCGTTACACGTCAAGTGATGAATAGGGTCGACAATCACTGGGTGGCAGTGTCAAGCGAAGCTTGGCGATGGGGTTTGCGACTTCGTGTAACCCATCCGCAACGCCGGAGGCGTTGGGGATGCCACACATCAAATCAGAGGTAACGGAGCACTAGGTGCAGGCGTAGAGCCAGCCGAAATGACGAAAGAACCCGCCCGAGGCGAACAGGCATAGCCCGAGGCGCCATTCGCTTCGTTGGACGCGTTCGATCTCTGCGATGTCTTCGTGGCGGATATAGACGTTCGGGCTCATCTGATGCACGATGATCCCGACGGGATCGACGGCATAGCCCAGCGGCGCCAGCACGATCGTCAATGCGAGAATCGCGGCGGGCAGACCAGCCACCACGAGCAACCGGCCCGCGTGGACATCCTCGCCTGGATCGGACCCCGCGGGCACGCATCGAGCTCCGAATCGCTGAGCCAGCGGGCCACCGGCACACGTCATGACGGGGCCGAAAACCGTCCCGAACTGAGCCCATCTTGAACGTCTCATAAGATATGTTATGTTTCATTCGGGCGTGAGGGCGGAATGAGGCCTAAATCGCGTCTGAGAAAGCGTTTGCGGCCTATTCAGGCGGTCGGGGCCTCGACGTGGGCGGCGGTCTGGCAAAGGTTCTCCCACATGAGCCCGACGGTATCGGCCAGCCCCAGGTTCTGGAGAACGATGGAGATGTTGGTGGCTGGGTCGAGGTCGGCGGTGAAACTGGCTTCCAGATGGTGCTGAAGGTTGATCATGGAGGAGGCAAACTTGATCCGGTTGCAGTACAGCAACCCGGTCCGGTAGTACAGTTCCAGGGTGGCCGGATCGTAGGCTCTCGGCGGCATGATCTGCTCCATCGCCCTGTCGTCCTCGCCGGCCTCCAACAGACACAGGGCCATCTTTGTCCGCGCTCGGGCAAAGGTGGGATTGATCTCGAGGGCTGTTCGGAACGATTCGGCGGCCGGGGCGAATTGACCGACGTTGATCTGCAGGATTCCCAGTCGGTAGTGCAGATCGGGGTTGTATGGGAACGACGCCAAGTGCCTCTGATGAGCCTCCATCACGGTCTGATCCAGCGTGAACCCGTCCTGAGGGGCCGGGATCAGATTGGCTTCCAGGGCCGTTTTGAGGATGAGCTTGGCCGTTTCGGCGTATAGAAATGCACTGTTGGGCTGGATTGCACCCGCCAGGGAGAGTGTATGACGTGCTTCGCCCGGCTTTCCAGCAAGCTGCTGAGCAGCAGCCAGTCCGACATAGGCCTCGACAATCTTGTCGTTGATTTCCACCGCGCGGTTGAACTGCTGGGCGGCCAATTGCTCCGCCTGCATTTTCAGGTAGTTGGTGCCGAGCTTGATGGTCGCTTCGAGATAGTCCGGGCACAGACGGATGGCTTGCTGGTATTGGGCGATCGCATCCGTGGTGGCACCCATGGCGGCCAGTATGTCGGCATGCAGGGCGACCAGGTCGGCTCGCTCGGGGCTCTCCGAGAGGCGGACATCGACTGCATCGAGGGCCTCTTCCAGGTTGCCGTCCATCATCATCTGGTCCACGGTCTCGTCGCGTCCGTCGAAGTTGTCCGGATGGATGAGAATGGCAGTGTTGAAGGTATCTACGGCCTTGTCGGGTTCTCCGGCGGCAAGGTACAGATAGCCGAGGATGACCAGATTGGAGATATCGTCCGGGTGGTGCTGCCGCAACGGTTCATACTGGTCGATCGCCTCATCGATCCGTCCCTGCTTGAAGTAGATGGCGCCGAGCCGTTGTGCGGGCAGTTGCAGATACCCCTTGAACTTGAGGCAATCCTGATAGAACTCGATCGCCTCCGCCTGACGACCCAAACGCTCGTGGCAGTGGCCGAGCGCGTAGAGGGCCAGCGTATTGTTGGGCTGACGCAGGTAGACCGACTGCAACTCCGTGATGGTTTCCTCGATGTGGTTTGCCCGAAGCGCCAGGCTCGCAGCAGCCAGCCGGCCCAGCGTGCAGGCCGGGTGCTCGAACAGATACAGTCGCAACTGCTCCTGGGCGGTATCGTACTTGCTGTCGCCCATCAGGTCGAGAATATGGCTGAGGTGCCGCTCGCGTAGCGAAGAGGATTCGCCGAGATTGTGCCGGCGCTCATCCAGCCAATGCCATATAAGATCGGGTGTATCAACGGCAATCGCCGTGCCGAATATCTCAAGCAATCCACTCATCCCTCACTCCAGGAATATCAGGGACGTCAAACAGGTTCTGCTGGAGTATCGTCCAATTCCGGAGCGGGGTTAACTTGTGCCGGCCCACAATGGTGGCTCGAATCGGCGCCGGGTCATCCGTCCTGGGGGTTGTGCACCCTGTAACGGTTGTGGGATCGGTCCGGGGCCGTTATAAGACCCGGAAAATGCGCATGTCACGCGGCAGGGCCCTGCCGCCCTGTCGAAACGCCACGCGCGACGCACGCCGGCTAGGTGGGTTGGGCGTGCTTCTCGATCTCGCTGAGGTAGGCGACGGTGCGCTGAAGCGTGTCGCTGAGGTGCTTGAGCCGCAACATTGTCTTGACGCGGGTCAGCAGCTCGAGGCGATTTACGGGCTTGCTGACGAAATCGTCGGTTCCCGAATCGATACCGCGTTCGATGTCGCCAAACTCGTTCAGTGCCGTCACCATGATCACGGGAATATCGCTCGTGGCAGGATCCTTCTTCAGGCGGCGACACACCTCAAAACCGCTCATTCTCGGCATCATGACGTCCAAGAGGACGAGATCAGGTTTCTTTCCGGCCACCTTCTCCAGAGCCTCCACGCCGTCGTGGGCGGCCACGGTTTCGCACTCGACGTCTTCCAGATAGGCCTGGATCAGTTCGAGATTCTGCGCGTTGTCATCCACGACGAGGATCATGGGCAGCTTATCGGGCTGCGACGGTTGTTGCTGAAGACTCATGAGCGAAGCTCCCGGCCCTTATCTATCAGGCGGCCCCGCGTTGGCGGCCGGTTCAAACCACTACCATGTCACCGCCCCTTTTTGCCCTGTTCTGGCGAAAAGTTCAAGAGATTTTTCCGGTTCGCGGACGGTTATGGGATCGAACGGGAATGTTCCTCGATGAACTGACGCACTTCGGGGCGGATGTAAATGCTCTCGATGTCCAGGACCCTTTGCAGGGCTTCGGCACACAGGGCGGCGGATTCTCCGGAGGCGGCCTGGGTGTCGAGGAAGAAGATGTTTCGCCCCCGAACGGCACAGAGCCCCCCGCCGGAGCCGCCCAGCGGCTCGCTGCGGATGGCCACGCCGCCGCCTTCCAGCAAGGCCAGGAGTTCGTCCAGAATCCTCTGTTCGTTCATGGCGGCTGTCCCCCTTGATTCCCACGCCGGGCCGACCGGGAAATCCGTCGAGCCGTTCACGAAAAAAAGCGACCAGGATGCCATACAAACGCTTGTAAGACCTTGGCTTCCCATGGATAATGCAGCGTGTACGGATACGACGGATCGGATTCTACAAAAGGAGTCGGCTGTTGGCAAGTATCATCGACAAACGCCTCGCACTGCACCAGCGTCTGGCCAAGAGAGAGCGGGAATACGACACCTTGCGGTCGCAGAACCTCCAGCTTCAGGCCCTGGCCAATCTCGGTTCGGCCACCAGCATGATCGCGCACGAGATCAACAATCTGCTGACTCCCCTAGCCAACTACGCCGCTCTGGCGGCCAAGAACCCGCACGATGGCGAACTCGTGGCCAAGGTGCTTGACAAGACCGTACGCAACTGCCAACGGGCCTCGAAGATCATGAGCAGCATGCTGGCCCTGGCCAACGGGCGCACGGAGGAAAAACAGCGGGTTCCCGTGCGGTCCTTGGTCGACGAGGTATTTACGTGTTTGTGCCGGGATTTCAACAAGGACGGCATTACCGTGCATACGGAGATCCCCGAAACGCTGGAGGTGGTCTGTGTACCGGTGCAGATCCAGCAGGTTTTCATGAATCTGATCCTCAACGCCCGCGACGCGATGCTTCCGGGCGGGGGCTCCCTCCGCATTGCGGCGGCGGAAAATGGGCACATGGTGGATATCTCCGTGGCCGATACGGGCCGAGGGATTCCCTCCGAGGACCTCAAGAACATCTTTGAGCCGTTCTTTACGACCAAAGCCGGACAGGAGGGGGCGTTGTCGGATTCCGGCTCCGGGGTCGGGCTGGCGTTCTGCCGACGCGTGGTGGATACCCACGGTGGAGAGATCTCCGCCGAGTCAGACGTCGGCCAAGGCAGCACGTTCCACGTTCGCCTGCCCAAATCGCCGTCGCCATGATGCCGATGGGCACCGTCTATCAAAACGTCGGGCAGATCGTCGCGATGCTGGTGCTGCTGGCCGGGTCGGCTTTCTTCTCGAGTTCCGAAACCGCCTTTTTCAATCTCACCCGGCGTCAGATCAAGCAAATCAACCACTCGATCCACCCCGTACAGAAGCTCCTGGCGCGTCTTCTGAAACGGCCCGGTCAACTGCTCAACTGCCTGTTGCTGGGCAACATCACGGTCAACGTGCTGTACTTCGCGGTCTCCAGCACGCTGATGCTGCGCCTCAAGACCTCGTGGGGAGTGAGTGCCGCAGCGGCACTGGCCTTCGCGACTTTCATGATGCTCGTGCTGCTGGGCGAGATCCTCCCAAAATCGCTGGCGTATTCCAACTCGTGGAAGATCGCCAGCCTGGCCGCCCTGCCGGCGTTTCTGTGCGTGCAGGTGTTTGGTCCGCTGGCCTTTCTCGCTCGGGTCCTGATCGTCGAGCCGATCATGCGGATTCTATTGGGCCATCGGCGTCTTCCCAAGACGGTCACGCTGACGGAGTTTCGATCGCTCATCGATTTCAGCCGACAGCGAGGACTGATCAGCGAAGACGAGAACCGGTTGCTGGCGGAGGTGGTCGAACTCGGGTTTCTCAAGGTCCGCGACGTGATGCAGCCACGTGTGGATATGGTTGCCTGCGAGGTCGCCGATTCCCCATCCACCGTGAAGGAACGAATGCGCCGGCACGGCCTCACCAAGATGCCGGTCTATGTCAGAGACATCGATCGTGTGGTCGGCATGGTCCACCTGCGGCAGTTGCTGCTGCGCCCCGAGGCCTCGCTGGATCGGCTGGTGCAGCCGGTTCAGTTCGTGCCCGAGCAGAAGACGGTGGAGTCCCTTTTGGAGTTCTTCCGCAACAGCCAGACGGATGTGGCGGTGGTCGTGGACGAGTACGGCGGGATCGCCGGTTCGGTCCGCCTGGAAGATATCGCCGAGGAGCTTTTCGGTGAGCCTGAAACCAACGACGGCATCGAACCCATCCAGCAGCTCGGGCCCTTCGAATACCGCCTGTCGGGCAGTCTTTCCATTCACGACTGGGCCGACGTGTTCGGGCTCGATCCGGGCGAGATGCGTCTGGCGACGATCGGGGGGGTGGTGACCGCCCTGCTGGGCAGAATCCCCAGAGAGGGCGACGTGGCGCAATTGAAGAACCTGCGGTTCACGGTCGAGCGGGTGGGCCGGCATCGTATCGAAAGCGTGATTCTGTCGCTGGAACCAATTGAAGAAAGCGGGTAGTGCGGTGATCGTGGCCTTGGCCATCGTAACCGTCGTGCTGTCGGCGGTGTTCTCGGGTTTGGAAACGGGCATGTACCGGGTCAGCCGGCTGCGCGTCCGCCTGGGAGCGGAGAAAGGCCACTGGCCGCATAGAATCCTCAGTCGAATCCTGCCTGACGGAGCGGGGCTTCTGTTGTCCCTTCTCGTGGCCAACAACCTGGCCAACTACGTGGCCACCAGCAGCATCACCTACCTGCTGCTGGAGGCGGTGCAGTCGGAACACAAGGCCGAGCTGTTCGCCACGGCAGTGACCGCCCCGCTGCTGTTCGTCTTTGCCGAATCGACCCCCAAGAATGTCTTCCTGTACCGCGCCGATGCGCTGATGGCGTTCTTTTCGCCCATGCTGCTGGCCACCCACCGCCTCCTGACCTGGTGCGGAATCGTTCCTCTGCTCAAGGGGCTTTCGTACCTGTTCGGTCGTGTGACGGGAGCGTCGAGTTCGTCGCGGAGCATGATCGCCTCGGCGCAGCGTCACCAGGTCCGCGCCATCCTGCGCGAGACACATGAAGAAGGAATTCTCAGTCCGGTTCAGACGGATATTGTCGACCGCATCGTCAACATTCCGGGCCTGCGGCTCAACGGGGTGATGGTCCCCCTGAGCCAGGTGCAATCCGTGGATGTTCGCTCGGACCGGACGGCCCTGCTGAACAAGCTCCGGCGGTACTCGTGGACCCGTCTGCTGGTCTGGGAGAAGACGCCACCGAATATCATCGGGTTTGTCAACATCTACGACGCCTTGAGTTGCGACGAGCCCTTTGACGATCTACGTCCCTTCATCAAGCCCTTGAGGAAGATGGATGGTTCCACTCCCGTGATCGATGCGATCGATATTATGCGGCGGGACGAACTCAAGATCGTGCTGGTAATGCGCAGCCGGCGACCGGGACACGAGCTGCCGATCGGCATCGTCACCATGAAGGACCTCGTGGAGGAACTGCTGGGCGAACTAGCGGAATGGTGAGCCAATGGACGCGGGAGAAGACCGAGCGACAGATCTGCGTTTGATCCGGCGCGCGAGCACGGGCTGCACCATTGTGATCGTCGCCGTCCTGGCAGCGGGGATGCTGGCGAACAGCATGACGAAAGAGGTCAGCCGGGACGAGCACATGTACTGCACGGCTGGTGTTTTGCTCGCCCGCGGAGAGTTGATCTACCGCGATTTCGCCTATCCGGCCCAACTGCCCTATCACCCCCTGCTGCTTGGCGTGCTCTACGAGTTGCTGGGGACGCAGCACTATCTCCTGGCCGGGCGACTGGTCTCGGTGTTCTGCGACGTGGCGGTGATCGTCCTGATTCTGGCCATCTACCGGCGCGTCTTCGGTCAGCACCGACGGGCGGGACAATGGCTGGGGCTGTCGGCCGCCGTGCTCTATGCGTTCAATCCCGTCGTGACCTATGCGGCAGGCTACGCCTGGAACCACGACGTCGTGATCCTGTGCGTCGTGCTCTCCTTGTGGCTCTTCATCCACACGGGCTTTCGTCGCGTGCCGAGGTTCTGGAGACTGGCCTCGATGGGGGCCCTGCTGATGGCGGCCAGTTGTATGCGCGTGACCACCGTGCTGATCCCCACGCTGTTTCTGGCCGTCATCCTGATCGCCGCCCGAGGATCGCTGCACAACCGGATTCGGACCGCCCTGCCGTTCATCCTCGCGAGTTTGCTGGTGGCGTCGTGGCCGCTCTGGATCTTCGCGCAGGCGCCGCGCGCGATGTGGCTGGACCTGGTTCGGATCCCGGCGCTCTATGCCGAATGGCTGCGTCAGATCGGAGGCGTCTACAGCAAGGTCCTTCTGACGCTCGACTGCCTGACCCGACCTGGCTATCTGTTGCTGCTGGTTCTCGCCGGCTCTCTGGCGGTCGTTCTCATCCGACGTCGTTCCTCGCTCAGCAGAATCACGCGACGAAATCTGCTGATGGCGGTCGCCACAGCGGTTCTGCTCGGTCTCATCGCGTTTCTTCCGCCAACCATGTGGCCTCAGTACTGGGCGGTCCCGGTGCCGTTCGTGGCCATCGTCTGTGCGTACCCGCTGGCGGTACTTCGCCAGGCGGCGGAGAAACCGGAGGGAAAGCGGGCTTTTCGCATCGCCTGCTGGGTCGTGTTCGTCTGTGCCTTCGGCGCCGTCCTGGCAAATCCGGGTTTCCTGACCCGCATGCCGGCCGTGCTCGTGCCGGAACGCTGGGCGCCGGTCGAGTTGCACAGGGTTGCCGTCGACCTTGGGGAGAAGACGAAGAAACCGCAACGCGTCGCCACGCTGGGGCCGCTCTATGCCCTGGAGGGGGGATGCGACATCTACCGCGAACTGGCCAGCGGCTCGATCATCTATCGGGCGGCCGATGTGATGCTGCCCGAGGAGCGCAAGGTCACCCACACCGTGGGACCGAAGACGATCGACGCTCTCTTGAGACGCCAACCCCCGTCGGCGGTGGTGGTTGGCGTGGAACCTTCCTATTTCACGTTCCTGGAGGAGCCGCTCTTGCAGGCAGTGGAACCGACCTGGCCGCGCGATGTCTATGACGATGCGTTGCGCGCCTATTTCCGCCCCTGAGATCAAGATCGCGCGGTAGGCTCAGTCGTCGTTGCGATATTCGTCCATGATGGCCTGAGCAATCCCGTTAATGGCGTCACGGCTCAGGCTGCCGCGGTTGGAGATAATGGCGAACAGATACGGTCCCCGGTCGGTCAGACAGACCCCGGAGAAAGAGCGTACACCACTGATGTAGCCGGTCTTGCCGAGGATCTCGGCCCGGTAAGGGGCTTGCTTAAAGTACTTGCCGATGGTGCCGTCTTCCCCGCCGACCGCCAGGGACGTTCGATAGAGCTCCCAGTTGCCGCTTCTGTAGACATCGAGCAGCACGGTGGTGATGGCACGGGCACTGAGGCGATTTTCACGACTCAGGCCACTGCCATCGTCGATATCGAATTCCCCGCGTGGGATGCCCAGGTCGAGCAGGTACTCGCCGATGAGTTCGCGCCCCCGCTGCCAACTGCCATTCCTGCCGTCGGGGCTCTCGTGGGCGGCAATCGTCTTGAGCAGGGCTTCCGCCGCCAGGCCCAGGCTATCTTTGTTGGCGCGATGCAGGCAGTCGATCAGAGGCGTCTTGTACTCGGCCACGAGGACGAACGGGCCGTCGGGGTCGAAGGTCTTCTCGACGAGGCGTCCGCCGACGGGGATGCCGGCGCGCACCAGATGCTCGGCCAGCACGAAGCCGAAGAAGGCCCCGGGCTGTTCGATCGCCACGTCGAAGGGCCCCTGCCGGTCCTTGCACTTGCCCTTGAGCGTGATACGGTTGGGCTGGAGCGTGCGGTAGGCTCCGACGGCGCTGGGACCGCTCGATACGGGCTGAATCTGGTTGACGATCTCGATGAAGGAGGTGGTGGGTTCGACCTCGATGGCCACGCGACCGCCCTGGTTGTCCGTAACGATCTCGATACAGTTGGCGCGGTAGTTCAGGCCGCATACTTCGCAGGCATACCAACGGTTCAGGTCGCTCTCGAGCCAGTTCGGATGGACGCGCTGATCGTCGAAAACGGTCGTGTCGACGATGATATCGGTGACGGCTTCGATATCCAGTTCCTGCAGGCCCTCGATCGCCCGGTCGAAGATCCAATTCTCGCTGCGCCCGTACCGCTGGTCCGTGTCTGGATCGCCAAAGAGGGGGTCCCCGCTGCCGATGACGACCAGGGTATTGTCGCAGAGGCCGATCCTTGTCTCGTACTCGAAGAGCGGACCGAGATATCGCAGGGCCGCCGCCGTGGTGATGAGCTTCATGTTTGAGGCGGGGATCATGGCCTTGGTCGCGTTATGGGTGTAGATCACGGTGCCGGAATGCGGCTCGACGACGTGAATCGCATACTCGCTTTGCCTGGCCTTTCCTACGACCTCGCCGATCCGTCCGGCCAGACCCGCCAGGGCCGGCCCGCACAGCGAAGTGGACGCCACCAGAACGAACCAGAGCGGTTTGATACGCATTCTCATACGATGCAGCATAATCCTCGTACTCACAAGAATTTCAGGTGAACGGTTGCCCTTCTTATCGGGCAACAGCATATCAAATCTTTGACCGATGTTCAGGTTTCTTCGGCGAATCGTCCGTCTCGGCCGCGTTTTCACGGTCCCGGATCACCGGTGACGGTCGAGCGTACCGGTTTGCATCGCCTGCGCTGCGTGAGGTAGACGAGCCCGTAGAGCAGCAGCCCCACGACATACATGGTGTAGCGGAGACCGTACTCCAGATGTAGAACTCGCGTCAGAAGGGCCGGATAGAACAGGATCAGAGACGCCCCGAGCAGCAGAGGCAGCTCGTACCAGCGGTTCCTGACGAGAAACCACCCTTGTGTGGCGTTGCCGAACGCAAAGGCCCCGAGGGTGGCCATCACGAAAACAAGAAGCGCTTGGGGTACGCCGGTGACGCCGTAGAGCAGCAGTTCGGCGTTGAAGATGAACATAAAGGGGATCAGTACGGTGCGGAGGTCGTACAGAAAGCCCTGTATTCCCGTAGCGATGGGGTCCGAACGGGCGATGGCGGCCGCGGTGTACGCGGCCAGGCCCACCGGGGGCGTATCGTCGGCCAGGATGCCAAAGTAGAAGCAGAACAGATGAGCGGCGATCGCGGGAATCAGCACGGTCTCGCCCGTCAGGGCCCTGCCCTTGATGATCACAGGGACGGTGATCGAGGCCATGACAATATACGTGGCGGTGGTGGGCAGGCCCATACCCAGGACAAGGCTCGCTACGGCGGTGATCAACAGGAGCAGCAGGATGTTTCCGCCTGAGAGGACCTCGACGATTTCGGCGACCATGCTGCCGATGCCCATCGCGACGATTCCCACGATGATGCCGGCCGCCGCGGTCGCCAGAGCCACCGCCAGCATGTTCCTCGAACCGGCAATGAATCCCTGGGCGATCGTGCGAACGCACTGGGCGGTTGCGGCAGCCACCGACGAACCGCGTCGTACCGCGCGGATCACAGCGATCGCCAGCGCCAAGCCAATCAGCGTAATGACCGCGTGGAAGGCCGCCAGTTTCGGACTGTGGCGCGCCACGATCAGCTCCCAGAGCAGGACCGCTAGCGGAATCAGGTAATAGAAACCGCCCTTCAGCACGGTGCGCAGCCGGGGTATATCCTCCTTCGGCAACGCCTTCATCCCTCGCTTGGAGGCTTCCAGATGGACGATGTAGAACAGCGCCAGATAGGAGACGAAGGCGGGGATCGCAGCGGCTTTGATCACGTCGATGTAGGGCTTGCCCAGATACTCCGCGATGATGAAGGCAGCTGCTCCCATGATCGGGGGCATGAGTTGTCCGTTCGTGCTAGCGGCCACCTCGGTCGCGGCGGCGATCTTGGCGGGGTAGCCGACCTTCTTCATCAAGGGGATGGTGAAGGTCCCGGTCGTCACCACGTTGGCGATGCTCGATCCCGAGACTAGACCGGTCAGACCGCTGGAGACGATCGCAGCCTTGGCGGCTCCGCCTTTGAAACGTCCCAGCAGAGAGATCGCCAGATCGTTGAAGAAACGCCCGGCCCCGAGCTTGGCCAGCAGGGCGCCCAGGAGCACGTACAGAAAGATCGTATTGGCCGAGACGTCCAGCGGGATGCCGTAGATGCCGTTGGTCGATAAGGCAATCTGGCTGATGTATTGGGTTAGCGAAACGCCCTTGAAGGCGAACACCAGCGGCAGATAGGGTCCGGTGAAGGCGTAGAGCGTGAAGAACAATGCGATGATCGACAGCGCCGGGCCCAGCACCCGCCGGGCGGCTTCCAAGACGAACACAATCAGAAGGATCGCGGCGAGCGTGTCACGCCAGATCGGCACGCCGGGACGCATCGAGATGCCCTGCCAGTCTAGCACGATATACAGCGAGGAGAATGCCGCCAGGATGGCCAGGATGTACGCGGAAAAGGGAATCCTGGGCGACGATGTGAGCAAAAACACGCGGCTCTTGCGAAACGGAACCGTCAGGAAGACCAGGGCCATGGCAAAGGCCAGGTGAATCGCGCGGACGGTGATGCTGTCGAGCAAGAGGAATCGCGGTAATGCAAGCTGGAAAAGAGCCCATGCCAAGGCAAGTCCAGCAACCATCGCCCTGCCGAAACGGCCCCCGCTGCGAAGGAATCCCGCCTCCTCCATCCGGAGGGTCCGCTCCAATCTCATATCGCGGTCGATGGCCATGCGTCAGGACTTTCAGCGAAGGAAGTCACTCTTGCGATTCGTCCGGGATCCGTTTGTGCGACAGGTATGAATCGAGGCCCACCTCGCGGTAATAGCGCAGCGCGCCGGGGTGCACCGGCGCCGAAAGCCCCTCGAGCATATTCCGTCGCGTCAGGCCCTTATAGGCGGGATGAAGTTGGCGAAAGTCCTCGAAATTCTCGAAGACCTCCCGCGTGATGGCATAGACCACATCTTCGGGGGTCTGTGCGGAGGCGACCAGGGTCGTCTTGACTCCGATGGTGGCAACATCGCCATCGTTGGCGGCTTCGGGGTAGTAGTCGGCCGATATCGTCGAGGCGGCGTAGTATTCGTGGTCCTGGACGAGCCGTTCGGCAGGCATGCCATCGAGGGAGACGATGCGAACCTTGATGCGTCCAAAGGTCGCCTCTTCGATGCTGCTGTTGGGGTGCCCGACGGTAAAAAAGAAAGCGTCGATCCGGCCGTCCTGGAGCAGGCCGGGCGCTTCCAGGGCCCGCACGTATTCGGCGTCCAGATCCTGCTCGGTCAGCCCGGCTGCCGCCAGGATATCCCTGGCGTTTTGCAGATGGCCCGATCCGATATTGCCGAGATTGACGCGTTTACCCTTGAGATCGGCGACCGCCTCGATCCCACTGGGCACTGAAGCGACCAGAGTAATCGACTCGGGGTGAATCGAGAATACGGAACGCAAATCCGTCTGGGGACCCCGGTCGGCCCACTCCGCCAGGCCATGGTACGCCTGGTACTGCCGGTCCGACTGGGCGACACCGAAATCCAGATCGCCCCGGAGAACCGCGTTGACGTTATACACCGAGCCACCGGTGGATTCCACGGTGGCTTTGATGCGATAGACTCTCGCCTCGCGGTTGATCATGCGGGCGATGGCGCCGCCCGTTGGGTAGTAGATGCCGGTGACCGAACCGGTGCCGATGGTGACGAACTGTACGTCGCGTCGCTTGCAGCCGGCAACGGACAGGCAGACGGCGAGAAATACGACTAACCAGCGGTTCGTTCGATCCATCGATACCCTGTTCACAGACATCCGTGCGGCGTCGGACCGCCAGTCAAGGCAGCGCCGACGTGATCTCCGCGATCGTCACCCCCAGTAGCGTCCTGGCGACTCGGTCCAGTTCCGTCTTGTCGCCTACCAGGTGGAACGTGCGGTGGGTGTGGAGAATGCTCTGCCCGGGAGCCAAAGCTGCGGCCGGCGAGGAGGTCTCCAATTCGTAGAATGGTCCCAGGGGCTTGGCGCCCGGCGCCGGCGGACCATCGTTGTAGGCGTTGATGACGTCGCCGCCGTAAGGCTCGTCCTGGAGTTCCCACATCGAGTTGACGTAGTCTGAAGCGTCCGCGGGCTTGTTGTATTGGACGATGGTCAGGACGTGGTTGGCTGCGTCGTAGCTACCTGCGACATCGCGCGCCCGGCGTGGAGAGAGGCCGATCTTGCTGCGGTACTGACCGTCGCCGCTGAAGAACAGGACCCCGTCGGTGGCGACCAGGCGCGCTTCGGGGACCTTGCCGAAGTAGGCGTCGTTGACGACCGGCCCGAGCCGACTCTCCGGTCCGACGTTGAACGGGATGACGATGGTCGTTTCCGGCGACGGATTGAACATGCCCAGGATCCAGATCGACAGCAGCCCCGTCGGCTTGGTCCAGCGTTCGGTCCCGGTATTGGTCATCCTGTTGTTGGACTCGAACGCCACCATCTGCACGCTCGAATCCAGCGAGACGCCCAGTTGACCAAGGGCCTGCTCGCGATCGAGCACGCGGACCTCGCGGTCGACCTGGACGTCGAACGTGGTCCCGAAGTAGTTCTTCAGCGTCATCTTCTTGCGCAGGGTCGCGGAATCCCGGGCTTTGGCGACCAGAACGAACGGCGCGGTGTCGATCGGCGCGGGGGTCTGCCAGTGCTCCAGGTCGAACGGAACGCCCTTCGCGAAGAAGACGGAGAATTGCCCACCCTCCGGGCCGATCCAGAAGCGGTCCTCACCCCCAAAGGGATTCATGTGTTCCAGGATCTTCCCCGAGGCGATCAGTTCGCGATTGATCCAGCCAAAACTGCTGCCATCGGAACCGCCGGCGGTGCTGGTCATCACGCGTCCCTGCATGGCCGGCAGGACGGCGACCTGGCCGTTTCCGCAGGCGTCTTTGAGAAGGACGACCTCCGTGTGCTTCTGGAGGAAGGTGATGTCCCCACCAAAGGTCTGGTCCTCGGTGTTCGAATCGGCCGTCGCGCAGCCCGCCAGCGCCAGGGCCATCAGAAACAAACCCGTTGTCTTGCCGTTCATGTCCAGTCTCCCTTCACTTGCCTGCTAGTCCATGCTATCGCAGCGCTACGGGCACGACCGCCGTCACGCCCGGCGTCTCAACCATAGCCGATCCCGCACAGGCAATCAAGTCTTGTTCACGACACCCTCCAGCAGCAGCGTCGGGGTCGGAAGGGGCAATTACGAGGGTCTCAGGTGGTTTTTCCTTGACCGGCCATAGGCGATTCGTTATTGATTAACGGCTATTTGCGGCCGCTTTGCGGGCGGCGCGAGGTTCGTCGAACGTGACGATCCGTGTTGTTTTTGTCGGTCGAGCACCCAGTGGCATCCGTGAAGCGAGGAAGGATTATCCGCCGGGGCCGAGCAGAGGATGACAGGTGAGCTTGTGACTGAAAAACGCGTGCGAGTTGGGTTGGTGGGCTTTGGCACCGTCGGAACCGGCGTTGCCAGACTGATCTGCGAACAGGCCGATGCGATCGCCGGGAAGATGGGCGTGCGTCTGGAACTGGGCTGCGTTGTCGATGTGGACACAACGACACCTCGTCCCGTCCAGTTGCCCGAGGGCGTGCTGACCGACGACATCGGGCGTCTGCTGGCCGACGAGAGCATCTCCGTCGGGGTCGAGCTGGTCGGAGGCACCGGCAGCGCCAGGACCATCCAACTGGACATGCTCCGAGCGGGCAAGGACGTGGTGACCGCCAACAAGGCTCTGCTGGCCGAGCACGGCGCCGAACTGTACCGGGCGGCCCGCGAGAACGGGCGTTGTATCGCTTTCGAAGCCAGTTGTGCCGGCGGGATTCCCATCATCACGGGAATCCGCACGGGACTGGCGGCCAACAACGTCCGCGCCATGTACGGCATCGTCAACGGCACGTGCAACTACATCCTCTCGAACATGAGCGCCAAGGACGAGGAGTTCGCCACCGCCCTGGGGCAGGCCCAGCAACGCGGGTTTGCCGAGGCGGACCCGACCCTGGACATCACCGGCGGCGACAGCGCCCACAAGCTGACGATCCTGGCGTCCATGGCCTTCGGCTACGAGGTTTCTCTCGACGATATTTTCGTTCAGGGCATCGACGGTATCGCCAAGGAAGACATCCGTTACGGCCGGGAGATGGGTTACTGCCTCAAACTCCTGGCGATCGGTCTCAAGGATGAGCAGGGCAAAATCTCCCTGCGGGTGCACCCGTCGTTCATCGCCGCCGACAGCTCGCTGGCCCGGGTCGACGGCTCGTTCAACGCAATCAGCATCTTCGGCAGCGCCGTCGGCGAGACGATGTACTATGGGCGCGGCGCCGGGATGATGCCAACGGCCAGCGCGGTGGTCGCCGATATCCTCGACGTCGCGCTGGGCAACTCGAAGACAACGTTCGAACACTTGCGTCTGAAACCGAGGGAGGAGGTCATTCCGCTGGTCGAGGATATCAACGACTCGGTGAGCCGATTCTATATCCGCGTGATGGCGCGGGACGTGCCCGGCGTGGTCGCCTGCTACGGCAAGATCCTCGGCGACCATCAGATCAGCATCTCCGGCGCCCTCCAGCATGAGGGGCGAGGTCCGGACAACACGGTGCCGGTGGTCATTACGACCCATCGGACGCAGCAGAGAAACGTAGCGGCCGCTCTGGCGGAACTGGGCCAGTCGGAGTATTTCGGGAAGAATCCCGTGTGCATTCGAATCGAAGACATTCCCGTGGATCGGGACAACTGATTGAAGACGAGTCGGGAGAGAAGACCTCTCCGATAAGACCTCTGGACCTGCCAGCACATGATGAAATATGCGATCATCGTTCCGGATGGGGCCGCCGACGAACCCATCGAGCGGTTCGACGGCAAGACCGCCCTGGAGGCGGCCCAGACGCCCCACATGGACCGGATCAGCACGGAGGGCCGGCAAGGCCTCGTTCGGACCGTCCCGGAGGGGATGGAGCCGGGCAGTGATGTGGCCCAGATGAGTCTGCTGGGCTACGATCCGGCGCGTTCATACACCGGACGGGCCCCCATCGAGGCAGCGGCCCAGGGCATCCGGCTGGGGGCCAATGACTGGGTCTTTCGCTGCAACCTGGTGACCTTCGCCGACGGGCGGATGGTCGACCATAGTGCCGGGCATATCTCCACCGAGGAGGCCGCTACCTTGATCGGCGACTTGCAGACGCGTCTGGCAGATGAACGGCTCTCGCTCCATCCCGGCGTCAGCTACCGCCATCTGCTCGTCTGTCGGGACATGGACTTCGACGTCCGGACGTATCCCCCACACGATCATATCGGGACCGCGGTCGAGAAACTCGTGCCCCGGGGCAAGGGAGCGGACCTGCTGATCGAACTGATGAACCTGTCCCAACAGGTTTTCGCCGACCACGATGTCAACCGCGTCCGCCGCGACCTGGGCGAGAACCAGGTCAGCTCGATCTGGCTCTGGGGCCAGGGCAAACGGGTCCATCTCGAGAGCTTCCGGCGGCGTTTCGGTCTAAGCGGCGCAGCGATTACCGCCGTCGATCTGGTGCGCGGACTCGCCAAGCTGGTGGGCTTCGATTTGATCGAGGTGCCCGGCGCCACGGGGCTGTTCGACACCAACTACCAGGGCAAGGCGGCAGCCGCCATCGAGGCGCTCCAGGACCACGACGTGGTCTTCGTCCATATCGAAGCGCCGGATGAGGCTTCGCATAGCGGCAACGCCGAGATCAAGAAGGCAGCCATCGAGCAGATCGATCGCCATATCGTAGGCCCGGTACTGAAAGCCCTCCAAGGTTATGAGAACTGGCGGATCCTGGTGATGCCGGACCATCCGACGCCGGTCCGCAGCGGCGCGCATTCGGCGGATCCCGTACCGTTCGCCATGGCTGGGACGGGGGTCACCGGGATTCTCCACCTTGGTTTCGGCGAGTCCCATGCCGCCAGGTCGGGGTTTCGGGTCGAGAACGGGCACGAACTGATGGAGTACTTCCTCAAGAGCGCGGCCCGATAAAAAGCGAATCCAACCGCAATGAAACCGTGTAGCCGCTGCCGGCGGCGCAGAAGGGGTCCAAATGAAAGTCGTGAAATTCGGCGGTTCTTCCGTCGCGGATGCCAAACAGATTCTAAAAATCGTGGACATCGTCAAGGCCGACCCGGATCGACGGATCGTCGTGGTCTCGGCGCCGGGCAAACGATTCTCCAACGACATCAAGGTCACCGATCTGCTGATTGCACTGGCGGAGGCGGTCATCGCCGGTCGAGACTACGAGCAGGAGTTGAGCGCGGTCGTGGGACGGTACGCTGAGATCCAGCGAGAGTTGGGACTCGACGAGGCGATCGTCAATACCATCGAAACGGACCTGCGCGGGCGCATCGCGAGCCGTTCGAGCAACGACGCGCAGTTCACGGACACCATCAAGGCTTCGGGCGAGGACAACAACGCCAAGATCATCGCTCAGGTCTTCGTCAACCAAGGGATTGACGCGCGGTACGTCGATCCGAAAGAGGCCGGAATGCTCCTGAGCGACGACTTCGGCAACGCCCAGGTACTGTCCGAATCGTTCGAGAATCTCAAGACGTTGCGCGATGAGGAGGTCATCCTCATCTTCCCCGGTTTCTTCGGCTATACCCGCCAGGGAGAGGTCGCCACGTTTCCGCGGGGCGGCTCCGACATTACCGGCGCGATCCTGGCGGCCGCGGTGCAGGCGGACGTCTACGAGAATTTCACCGATGTTGATTCGGTTTTTGCGTTGGACCCGCGCGTGATCCCGGAGGCGCCGGCGATCCATCTGCTGACGTTCCGCGAGATGAGGGAACTCTCTTATGCCGGCTTCGGCGTGTTCCACGACGAGGCAATCATCCCGGCGGTGCAGGCCAAGGTGCCGATCTGCATCAAGAACACCAATCGCCCTGAAGCCCCCGGGACGATGATCGTGGCGGAACGCAAGTATGAGCACGGCGAGGTCACGGGTATTGCCAGTGCGGACGGTTTCAGCGCGATCTACCTGAGCAAATACATGATGAACCGCGAGCTGGGCTTTGGCCGACGTCTGCTTCAGGTGCTCGAGGACGAGCGTTTGTCCTTTGAACACGCACCCTCGGGGATCGACGACATGTCCGTAATCCTGCACAGCCGACCGCTGACGCCTGAGAAGGAGGAGCAGGTCCTCAGCCGCATCCGCGCCGAGTTGGTGGTCGACGACGTAACCATCGAGCATGGGCTTTCGCTGATCATGATCGTCGGAGAGGGCATGCGTTACGCGGTAGGTGTAGCCGCCAGAGCATGCGCGGCCTTGGCCGATGCGGGTGTCAATATCGAGATGATCAACCAGGGCTCGTCCGAAATCAGCATCATGTTCGGTGTCAAGGAAGTCGACCGCAAGCACGCCGTCCAGGCGCTGGGCCATGCCCTCTTGAAGATTGGCACTAAACATTGACGAAAACGAGCAGACAGGCCTTCGTACTGAGCAGACGCTCACGAGCGATCCTGATTGGCGTGAGCTTGCTCGGACTGGGTCTGCTGATCTGTCTCGATCGAGTGGTAATCTCGCCTCGTCGGATCGCCCGAAGCGACTCGCCCGCGCAGACCGCGGCACGCGATCGCAATCGCTACCATGGCAAAGCCTTCGAAGTCGTCCTGGTCGTGGACGGGGACACGCTGGATCTGGACGCGGTCGATGGAAGCAGTCCCACGACTCGGGTGCGCCTGCTGGGGGTGGATGCGCCGGAGATGCACGACGACGAGAACCGCCCCGTGCACTTCGCGCAGGAGGCGAGGCAATTCGTCCGCCAACAAGTGTTGAGCGGGCGCGTGACCGTGTATCTCGAAGAGGACGGGCGCACGCGGGGCACCTACGGAAGACTGCTTGCCTACCTGGAACTGCCCGGCGGAACGATACTTAACGATGCGCTGGTATCGGAAGGGTATGCCTACGCGGACCTGCGCTTCAAGCACAGCTACTATCATCGATACAGCCAGCTTGAATCCAGCGCCCGGGCGCTCGGCAAAGGGCTATGGGCCAACGCTACGCGCGACGATCTACCTGCCTGGCTCCAGCGCATGCGTCCCAACCTCCTGGCCGACTGAAACAAGCCACAACGGACGGCGAACAAGGGTCCCTGGGCCTCAGAACGCGGAGGGGGTGTCGAGGGGGTCGCGGAGGGAGAGGGGCTTGCCGAGAATCTCGTAGTGGAGGATCGCCTTTCTCAGGGCGTCTGGGTCGGAGTCGTCGATTAGGGACGAGGCCGCGTAGGATGCCGATTCATGGTGCTCGGGCAAGGCTTCGTCGATCTTCAGAGGCTGCGGTCTGGACGAGGCCCCCAGGGAGATATCCGTCATGGCGCCCAGGCCCGGCTCGACCTGAGTCAGTTCGGCTTCGACGTTCCGCTCGGCGGCGCGCCGTCGTTGTGCCTCTCGTCGGCGGGCGGCTTCCTGGCGGGCCTGCTGCAAGCGAGCGGCTTGTTGCCGCCTCTGCTCAGGCGTTTCGGTTGGCTTGGCCCGTTCGTAGACCAGAACCGGCTCGCCCCCCCGCCCAGCTTGGACGGTAACGCGTCCTTCGTCCGGCCGGCGCCGTTCCGGGCTCTTCGGAGGCTTCTGCTGCGGTTGCACCTGCTCTTCGAATTTACGGATGCGCTCTTCGGCAGCCTTCTGCATCTCATCGGCTTTGCGCGCCAGGCGCTGCTGCCAGCTCTCCTTACGTTGCTCCTCGTCGACTGCCTTGCGGCGATCCGGCCGCTTCGCGCGTGCATTTCTCGTGCCTCCGAACGTCTTGACCAGCCCACCGAGCAGCCAGAAGACCGCCAGCACCACGATGAAGAGGATGTTGATCCACTCCTCGGCATCGCCCTGCGCCAGCACCTTCGTTGGTAGCATCCAATCCAGCATAACGCCGTTTGCCGCCGGCCTCTGTAAAAGACCGACCCGTCCGAAATCCTATTCCGTCTTCTTGGGCTTGGCGATCGACTCGCGCATCTGGGTATCGGCGCCGATGTTCTTGAGGCGGTAGTAGTCCATGATGCCCAGATTGCCCTTCTGGAAGGCCTCGGCAATCGCCAGCGGGACCTTCGACTCGTTCTCGACGACGAGGGCCCGCATCTCCTGCTCGCGGGCGACCGCCATCGCGCGACGCTTCTCCGCCTCGGCCTTGGCCCGCCGCATATCGGCTTCCGCCTGGGCCGCCTGAAGCTGGGCACCCACGTTCTCTCCTACGTCCACATCGGCGATATCGATCGAAAGAATCTCGAAAGCGGTTCCCGCGTCGAGGCCCTTGCTCAACACCGCCTTGGAGATCTTGTCCGGGTTTTCCAGCACGCTCTTGTAGGTGATGGCGCTACCGATGGTGGTCACGATGCCTTCGCCCACACGGGCGATGATGGTCTCTTCCATGGCGCCACCGACGAGGCGCTGGATGTTGGCCCGCACGGTGACGCGTGCCTTGGCCTTGAGTTGGATACCATCCTGGGCCACCGCGTCGACAGTGGTCTTGCCCGTCTTGGGATCGGGGCAGTCGATCACCTTGGGATTGACGCTGGTTTGGACAGCATCGAGGATGTCGCGGCCCGCCAGATCGATGGCGGTCGCGGTCTTGAGCGTCAGGTCGATGTTGGCGCGATTGGCGGCGATCAGAGCCCTCACGACGTTGGGCACGCGCCCCCCTGCCAGGTAGTGGCTTTCGAGGTCTTTGGTGGTCAGCTCCAATCCCGCCTGGATGGCGGTGATCTTGCTGAGCACGATAACCCTGGCATCCACCTTACGCAGCCACATGCCGATCAGTTCGCTGAGCTTGATTTCGGCCCGAGAGAAATACGCCTGGAGCCAGAGCCTCGCGAATTTCAGCAAGATCAGCACGAAGACGAGTACCGCTATGCCGACCACCACCAGAATCCCGACCAGCACCGGATCCACACCTTCCTGCTGCTGCATCAAAATGCGCGTCATCTCGGACATCGATCCATCCTTTCTCTAAGCTTCGTCAACCACCCGAACGGTCAGTTGCGTACCTTCGACTCGAATTACCTTGACGGCGGCCCCCTTTTGAACGTACCCAGCCTCGGCAACGCATTCAACCCTACGCCCGGAAAAAAGGCAGGTTCCCACCGGCCGCAGCGGTGTCAGGACCTTACCGGTCTGCCCCAGCAGCTTGATCAACTCCGGGGTGTCGGAAATCGCGTCCCCTCGTTCCCGGGCCGGACCCGCCAGGATCACGTCCCGTCCAAACCGCGTTCTGGGCAGGAGCCGGTAGGCGCCGATCAGCAGCAAGGGGATCATGAGGACCGCGACGAAAACGCCCAGCCAGCCGGCCAGCGTGCTGATCCGAAAGAAGATGGCGACACCGCCGACCGCGCAAGCCAAGGCGGCGATGCTCAGCAGTCCCCCGCTGGGTACGAACACCTCGGCCACGATCAACACCGCACAGGCCACGTACAGCAACACCGCAAACAGCAACCAGCCCATGCGTCTATCCCCTTCGCACGATCCTTTCATCGATGCCGCGCCCGCGCGGGACATCCATGGCCATCTTACGCGCTATCGCGATTCCTTACAACCACCCGGTTTCCGTGGATTTCCACGATCTCGACCTTTGTCCCTCTGTCCAGGAACTCGGCCGTGGCGACGACATCCACGACCGCGTCGCCAAATCGTGCCTTCCCGGCAGGACGGAGTTTGGCAATCACCTCGCCCACGTCGCCGATGCGGACTCGGTCACGTGTGCTTTCGGGGGGAGCCGTAATGTCCAATGGTGCCCCGGCTCCACGCGGCATCGCCGGCGTAGGCATCAGGATCAAACCGCTCATGAACTGCAACTTCGGCAGAAAACGCGACAGCACCGATGCCAGGACGAGGAACCCGACGAACCCATAGATGAGCCCGAGCAGACCGTTGGTCAGGACGGTCCAGTCTTCGGGGCCTTCGGGCCAGGGCAACTGTCCGGGCGCGTTGCGGATCAGCATTCCGAACAGTCCGCCCAGCAACAGCACGATTCCCAGAATACCCGCGATCCCGAACCCCGGCAGCACGAACAGTTCGATCAGCAGCAGGATCACCCCGGCTGCCAGCAAAACGATCTCTACCCAGTTGGCCAGACCCGTCAGGTATTTGCTGCCCACAATCAGGGCAAAGCAGATAACCGCGACCAGACCCGGCAATCCCAGTCCCGGCGTGCTGAACTCGATGTAGACGCCCAGCAAGGCCAGCATCACCAGCACTCCCATGACCGCCGGCGAGTTGAGCCAGCGGACCATCTCCTCCGACCAGTTGGTCTCCAGCCGCATCACCGGCTCGCTGAATTGCACCCCGTCCCGCATTTCCAGAAAGGCCAAGGCCCCTTCCAGGTCATCCACGACCGCATCGGCAACCTCATATTCCAGGGCTTGCGATGCCGTCAAGGTGAGCAGTTCATCGGGGCCGACGATCTCTTCCGCTGTATCAAGATCGTATTCATTGGGATCGGTGGGCAGATTGTCTCCCTCGAAGAACTCCCATTGTCCGGTGCTGAGGTTCTGCACCCGCCAGACCTCGATCTGCATCGTCACCATGGCCTTGAGCAGCAGTTCGGGATATCCGTTGGCCTCGGCTGCCCTCTGAAAAGCCGCGCGGATGAAGCTCTCGGCCTTCTCGCGTTCGACGCCCTCCAGCGCACCGCCCATGGTAATCGGGGCGCTGTCGCCGATCGTGGTGCTCTGACGCATGATGATGTTATTGCAGGAGACGCTGATCAACGCCCCGGCCGAAATCGCCTCGGTCTGCACGTAAGCCACCGTCAGGGCACGGTCCCCAATCGTCTGGATGAAGTACTTGGCGATGCTGTCGGCGGCGTCGACGAGGCCGCCGTAGGTCTCGATCTCATAGATCAGATAGCCGGCCCCGGCGTCGATGGCTGTCTCGCTGCGCCGCACGAGCGAATCGAACAGACCCTGATCGATCATCCCCTTGAGCGAGATCACCACCGCCTTGGCCTCAGGCGCCGCCTCGTTGGGCTCGGCGGCAAACCCGCCTGTCCCTGCCAGCAGGCAGACCGCCAGGACTGCAATCAACGAACGTCTCTGTCTCATGCCGCCGATTCTACCGGCCCCGAACGACCTTGGCAAGCCGGCGATGCGATCATTCCTGCCGCCCTGCTGGGATATGGGTCTAGGCCAAGCGGCGGAGGACCTCGACGCCCTGGCGGATCTTCTCGTCGGTCGTCGCGAAGCTCATCCGGAAGTGGGTGTCCTTCTCACTGAAGACGTTGCCCGGGATGACCAGCACGTTGTTCTGGATGGCCTTCTTGACGAATTCGGTGCCGGAGCCGCCGGGGGCCTTGACGAAGGCGTAGAACGCCCCACCCGGTCGGGCCACTTCGAAGGCATCTCCAAGCCCATCGCAAAGCAAGTCACGCTTCCTGGCATACTGGGCGACCAGATCGCTGACATCGTAATCCAGGGCTGCCAGAGCCGCTCTCTGGAAGGGGCTCGGGGCGCAGACAAACGTGTACTGCTGAATTTTGGTCATCTCCTCGACCACCTGGTGCAGCGACGCGGGCGCCGCCACATAGGCGAGTCGCCATCCCGTCATGGCATAGCTCTTACTGAAACCGCGCATCAGGAGCACCTTCTCGTGGTATTTCGCGATGCCGGGGCAGGCCCCGTCGTAGGAGAACTGCTCGTAGATCTCGTCGGTGAGGACCAGCACGTCCTTCTCGGTAGCGACCTTCGCCAGAGCCTGGATCTGCTCGTCGCTGTAGACGATGCCCGTCGGATTGCAGGGCGAATTGAGGATGATCATCTTCGTCTTGTCGGTAATCGCCTGGGCGATGCCCTCGACGGGAAGATCGAAATCGGGATAGGAGTCAACAAAGACGCACTTGCCACCCAGCAGGTTCACCACGTGCTTGTAGATCACAAAATAGGGATCGGGAATGATCACCTCGTCGCCCGGGTTGATCAGGGCCAGGAAGGCGAGCAGGAGCCCTCCGCTGACGCCGCTGGCGACCAGCACGCTCGGGTTGTCCCAGCCGAATTCGGTCGCCATCTGCGCGGCGATCTTATCCTGGAGGTCCTTGTCGCCGGCGGTCTGCGAATAGCGGTTCATGCCCGCCTGGATGGCCTTGATCGCCTCCTGCTTGAGGGGTTCGGGCACGTCGAAATCGGGCTGGCCGATGGAGAAGTTGATCGGGTCCTTCAGTTCCGCCGCCAGAGCGAAGACCTTGCGTATCCCGCTTGCATCGATCAGACTTGTGCGATCCGCCACCAGTTTCTTCATCGTTCACCTGTGCAAAAGAGTGTATCCGAAGGTCCATTGGGTGTCCCATTGACGTTGTACCCATCATAGTCGCCAAAGGGCCGTTTTCCAAGCGCAAAAGGCGTGCGCAAAGAAGGCTTGTGGGCCGTCCGTCCGCCGAGTACAGTGGTCGGCGGACAGATGTTGCCCGATTTCCGCTATGTCGATGAAGGGGAAGATCATGGCCGCACTTCAGATGAATCGTCGCGAGTTCGTGGGTATTTCCGCCGCCAGCGCCGCTGGTCTGCTGGGACTGGGTTCGACCGCTGCGCGGGCGGTGCAGGTCGATTCGTGGGACCCGGATAGGCCCATGGTCATTACGGGCAGGGCCCTGCGGGTTCTGCCGGTGCTGATGTATCGGGTTGCGCAGAAGCGGGAGGCGACCTCGTGGAAGTCGTGGGGTGGCGTCCAGGATGACCGGGCGGCTGGGGAAGAGAGCGCCCGGATCACCGAAGAATTGCGGACGCTGGCGGCCCAGGCGGGGTTTCCGATGGAAATCCTGCCTGTCGCGAAGGTTCGGTCGCCTGAGGAAGCCGTCAGGGTACACGAAAACGACTACGATTGCGTCGTGGTCTACGCCGCGACGGGGTCGGGGGAGACGCTCAAGGCCTGTTTCTCGCCCAGGAAGGATCGCGATACCGTGGTTTTCGTGCGGCACCGATCGGGTCCGGCCTACTACTGGTACGAGGCGCTCAGCACACGGTACCTGGCGACCGGCTATGAGCGGTCTGCGGAGAATTCGTGCCTCGATCACGGGCCGGTCCACGTCGATGACGTCGTCGTGGATGACACCGGTGAATTGCTGTGGCGCCTGCGGGCACTCTATGGACTGAAGAACTTCATCGGCGCTCGCATCGTGGCGCTGGGCGGACCGTGGGGCAAGTACGCTCCCGACGCACCGCAGGTGGCCCGCGAGCGGTACAAGCTGAACATCATCGATGTTCCCTACGAGACGTTCTCCGGGCGGGTCGAGGACGCCTTGAAAGACAAGGTTCGCATGCAGGCTGCACAACGCATGACGGACAAGTATCTCGCGCTTCCCGGCACGACGCTGATAACTGAACGGAACTTCGTGACGAACGCCTTCGTCCTTCATGGCCTGTTCAAGGAGCTCATGCAGGAGCACGACGCGCCGGCGTTTACCATTCGAGGGTGTATGAGTACGATCCTGCCGATCGCCAAAACGACGCCCTGTCTGACCCTGGGCTTGATGAACGATGAAGGGGTCATGGCATTCTGCGAGTCGGACTTCGTCATCATCCCGGCCGGCATCCTGCTGCACTATGTCTCGGGCAAACCCGTTTTCCTGCACAATTCGACCTTTCCACATAAGGGGATCGTGACTGCCGCCCATTGCAGCGCCCCGCGCCGTCTCGATGGGATGCACTACGAGCGGGCCAAAATCATGACGCACTACGAATCGGAATATGGGGCGGCGCCGAAGGTCGAGATCCCGCTGGGCCAGCAGGTGACGTTCATCGACCCTGAATACGCCCGCGGACGCTGGATCGGATTCACCGGGATCGTCAGGAGCAATCCGCTCTACGAGGTCTGCCGGTCCCAGCAGGACGTGGAGATCCGGGGTGACTGGAAGAAACTGTGCAGCGAAGTCCGCGATTCGCACTGGATGATGGTCTATGGCAACCATCTCCAAGAACTGGCTTATGCGACGCGCAAGATCGGCCTCCACTGGGTCGATCTCACGACGACGTGAGATGGTCTCTTGTGCCCCCTGCTTTGGAGATAGGACTGTGATCAAGCTGAGATTCCCTGCGTTGTTTCTGGTTCTGGTCGTTGGACCGCTGGCTTGTGCGGCGACGATGACCCCACTCGATATCACGGACGTCAAGGTAGGCGGTGAGATCGGGCGGCGGATCGACATCACCATCGGCAACAACGTGCTCGCGATCGACGCAGACAAGGACTTCCTGGAACCCTTTCGACGACGAGACAGCCAAGGCGGATACATTGGCCTGGGCAAGTTCATCGACAGCCTCGTCCGTTTCGCTGCCTACAGCAAGGACCCCAAGGTGCTTGCTCTGAAGCAGCACGTCGTGCGAGAAACGATCGCCACGCAGGAGGACGGTGGGTACATCGGAGTTTGCGTGCCCCAGAAGCGCATGTGGCACCTCTGGGATATCCACGAAATGGGCTATCTCGTCCTGGGCCTGACGACCGATCACGCCTACTTTGGCGAGCAGAGGTCGCTCGACGCGGCACGGAGGCTGGCGGATTACATCATCGACCGCTGGTCCGATGACCCAACGCGGAAGACCGAGGGTTGGGTCTCGACCTACGTGGCCACGACGGGGTTGGAGGAGGCGATGCTCGCCCTGTACGGACAGAGTGGGGACAAACGCTATCTCGACTTCAGTATACAGCACCGCAAGCTGGTGGAATGGGATACGCCGCTGATCCAGGGTCGCTGGGGCAATCTCGAGGGCCATGCGTATTACCATCTGGCCCACTGCCTCTCGCAACTGCGTCTGCACGAGATCGAACCCGACGCCGGACTTCTGGGCCAGTCGAGAGCAACGCTCGATTTTCTGCTCCGCAAGGACGGATTGCTGGCGCCCGGCCTCTGTGGTTACCACGAATGCTGGCACAGCAATCAACAGGGCTTCTACAAACTGGGCGAGACCTGCGCGACGGCGTACCTGCTCCGCTGGCTTGACGCCCTGCTACGCGACCATGGGGATTCGCTCTATGGCGATATCATGGAGCGAGCCATCCACAACGGCTTGTTTGCCGCCCAGTCACCCGATGGCCGTCGATTGCGGTACTACGCTCCATTTGAGGGCAAGCGCGAGTATTTTCAGGGTGACACTTACTGCTGTCCCTGCAACTTCCGAAGGATCATTGCGGAGCTGCCTGAGATGATCTACTACCGGCGCGGCGCTGGCGTAGCGATCAACCTCTATACGCCCTCGACCGCCACTACAATACTTGCCGATGGGACGACTCTCGGTATTCGACAGGAAACGGATTATCCCAACTCGGGTGATGTGACGATTCGACTTGAGCCATCGAAGGCGAATCGTTTTCCGCTCTTTCTGCGGATTCCGCGTTGGTGTGATGGCGCTCGAATCACCGTCAATGGGGAGGTTCTAGTGGCAACCGCCGCCGGCGCCTTCTTTGAGATCACGCGGAGATGGCAAGCGGGCGATGAAATCAAGCTCCAGATGCCCATGCCCTGGCGGGCAATCAAAGGACGAAAGAGCCAAGACGGACGTGTGGCAGTGGCGCGCGGTCCGATGCTGTTTTGCCTGAATCCCGCCAAACAGGAAGGCCTCGACTCCGACACCATGAAGCTTCTGCGATTGGATACCTCGTCGCTGACCATGGGCGAACCCGATGAGAGCATTCGTCCGGGAGGACTGACGTGTCAGGCATCGTTCTGGAAACCGGGCGACTACAACGCCGCCGGCCAGGCACCGCTGAGCTTGACGCTGACCGAATATGCCGACCCAGGTTGCGAGTGGATGTACTTCCTGGTGCCGAATCCGGAAGCCAGCGATCTGGTCGAGGACGAACTGACCGGCTGTGAGATCGCCTTTTGAAGTCTTCTGAGAAAAGGAAGAACATGAGAGCAGCATCTCTTGCGTGTGCCACGATAGCTATCTGTGCTTGTCTGACACCGGCGTGCGCTGCCGAGGAATCGGCCGACTACAAGCTGGTCTGGGCGGACGAATTCAACGAGGAAGGCCGGCCCGATCCGAACCACTGGACGTACGAGCATGGATTCGTGCGGAACGAGGAGTTGCAGTGGTACCAGCCGGAGAATGCACGCTGCGAAAACGGCATGCTCATCATCGAAGCCAAGCGCGAGCGCGTGCCCAATCCGAATTACGATCCGGACAGCAACAACTGGCGTCGCAACCGAGAGTGTGCCAAGTACACCTCGGCCTGCCTCAAAACGACAGGCCTGCATAGCTGGACGTACGGACGGTTCGCGATGCGTGGGCGCATCGACACGCGTCCGGGACTGTGGCCCGCCTTCTGGACGCTGGGCTCCGCTCGTCCCTGGCCTGGCTGTGGCGAGATCGACATCATGGAATACTACCGGGGCATGCTGCTGGCCAATGCCTGCTGGGCCAGCGAGCGACGCTGGGTCGGCATCTGGGACGACCTCAAGAAGCCGATCACGGATTTTGGCGAACCGACCGAGTGGTCCTCGAATTTCCACACCTGGCGGATGGACTGGGACCCGGATGCGATCAAGCTCTACGTCGACGACGAACTGCTCAACACCATCGAACTGGACAAGACGATCAACCGCACGCCGGATCGGGCCAACCCCTTCCGCGAGCCGCACTACATCCTGCTCAACCTCGCTATCGGCGGAACCAATGGCGGCGACCCCTCCCCCACCGAATTCCCCGCCCGCTTCGAAGTCGACTACATCCGCGTCTACCAGAAGGCGTCGCGAGACTGGTCCGCGGAGGTGGAGTGCAGGGTGGCTTTGCGGACGGAGAAGTGGTCGTCGCCGGAGAAGACGAGGTAGCAGGTTTGGCCATCGTCACTCATCCACTTGGTGGGGAAGCTGCTGGTTTCGCCTGGGCCGACGTCCCAGTTCTCGGTGTAGAATACGGTGCGCCAGGGGCCCCAGGGCTCGGGGGCCTCGTAGACCCCGAAGCCACCCTGGAAACGCGGTCCACGATCGTCGGTGCTGAACGGAAGCACCTGGCACCATAGATATCGCTTCCGTCCGGCGTTGTAGCTGATCCCGCCGCGATAACATCCGCCGGGATTGACGAAGACCGCCCCCCTGCTGCGGATATCCTTCGTCCAAAGCGGCTCTCCCTCCGCGTCCAGGCCTTTGAAGAACTCGTACGCCTGCCGATTGCGGAGGCTGTCTTTGGGTACACGGGCCATCACCATCCGATCGGCGGGTTCGTAGGCACTGTGGCTATCGTTCGAGTAGACATAGACGTACCCATCCCGCGCACCGGCGTAGTCCCTGCCGAAATTCAGGAAGGTCGGCGCGCCGAAACTCGTCTCGAACTTCCAGTCGGACCACTGCCACGTCTTGCCGTGGTCGGTCGACCAGGCCAGTTGCGAATTGTCGGTGTTGCGGACAAGCATGTACAGCACTCCGTCCACGCAAAGCATGCCGCTGGCCTTGGCACCGGCGGCCCCCTGCCCGAGACGCTCACCCGTTTCGCTGCGGATGTTGAGGCCTTTGAAGTCTTCCGGGCCGCCCGCAATTCGGGCCAGGCCCAGGCTGAGTTTCTTCTCCACCTTCGGTTCGAAACCCCAGCCATCGCCATAGGCGGCATACAGGTGGCCGTCGTCGGCCCAGGTGATCGGCCAGTTGTCGCTGCCGTCGGCGGCGCGAGCGATGGTATTTTTCGGCGCCCACTCGATTTCCGTGACCGCGTCGCTGGGCGGACAGGGCGCGCCGGGCCACCTGTCCCGGTCCTGGACAGAAAGAGCGATCGCTTCGAGGAATGGCTCGATGGGTGCGTAGTGCGGACTCCGCGAACCGGGGATGGACTTGCCGGTCCGCGATGCGACCACATCCAGCGACGGGATGACCACGATCAAGCTGTCGTACAGTCCCCAGGACCAGTAGGCATCGCGCGGAACGTTCTTCATCGTCCCATCGGCATTGTTCCACCAGAGCAGCCCGTAATGGTCGGAGGCATTGCCATAATCCTCGGGCTTGACCACCGGCAGCCCTTTGATGCCGTAAGGCACCGTGCGGGCCGCATCGACGAACCATGACGGAATGATCTGCCGATCTCGCCAGCGGCCCTGCCGCAGGTAGAGATAGCCGATCCGGGCCATGGCATCGACATTGGCGTGAATGCCCGAGCCGAACTCGCGACGGGCGATGCCGTCGATCTCTTTGGCCCGGTAGGCGTTCGCCCGCCAGCGGAGGTCATCACGTTGGATCCCGATGGGCGAGAAGACCCGCTCGAACATCAACTCCTGCAAGTCGCGCCCATAGACCAAGGTTACGCACTCGGCCAGCCAGTTCGGACCGCCGTCGCTGTAGGCCCACTTCGTCCCTGGCTCGAACAGCAATTCGGTGTAACCTCCGTTCTTGTCGAAACCTGCGGTCTGCGTCGCCAGGTGAAACAACGTAATCCGGTCGAGCCATCCTATGTCGCTGTTGGCCTCGGCTGGTGTGCCGAAATCGGGATGATATCTCATGGCTCGATCGTGCAGACTGGAGATCTTGCCGTCGCCCAGGGCCAGCCCCACGGCGGTGACGCCTATCGCTTTCGTGGAAGACTTCAGATCGTACGTCCGCTTCTGGTCGCCCCACCGCATGACGACCTTTCCATGCCGGGTGATCATGCCCGAACCATCGCCTGTCAACGCATAGTCCCGGGCCTTCTCCAGCAGGCTCTTATCCATACCCGCGTCACTGGGCGCCTCCGACTCCCACGCGTCATCCGGCCAAGCGTTCGCCATTTCGCGACCTGGGGAGATCGCACATACCGCGAGAACACTGATAACCACGCCCATGAGGACAGTCCTGCAAACTGAGGTTTGAGCCATACTTGCGCTCCGATCGATCCGGTGTGTCTGATTGATTGTCTTCGGCTGCCCGATCATAGGGGACCCAGCGAGCCGGAACAAGCGCGAAACCCGGCCCCTCCAGGTAGGTTCTTTTGGGGCTGGGCGTTACCGTCCACTGCTCGCATGCCTTTAACGAGTAGACGCAGGGCCGTCAATCAATGAAAGGATACGACGATGAAACGACAACGATGCCTTCCAATGATGTTCGTCGCGGTAGTGCTGTTCGCCTTGCTGACGGGCACGGCTTCCGCCAAGTCACGCACCAGCGTGGGAGTTACCGTTTCGCCCCATAGCGGAATCGGCTTCTGGATCGGGCATGGCCCGGAAAGGCACGGGTACCGCCACCATCCGCATGGCCGTGTATGGGCTCCGGGTCCGTGGCGACACCGCATTCCCGCTCCGTGGAGACCGCATCGCAGGGTCGTGGTCGTTTCGCCTCCGGTCGTTAGACGGGTCGTCGTGCCGGCACCGCCGGTGGTGGTGCCTGCCCCTCCGGTAATCCAGTGTGAGCCGACGACGATCACCGTCTGGATCACAAACTCCAACGGCTCAACGACTTCCGTGCAACTGACGAGAGAGGGCTCCTGGTATCGAGGACCCCAAGGCGAGTACTATGCCAGCATGCCAACCAATGAACAGCTCAGAGCCGTCTACGGCTTCTGATTCCGAACCTCCAAGTCCCACCTGGCTCACGCATCCGACCTTCTGAGCCACGCAGCCCGGGACGTTCGCAAGAATGTCCCAACGAGCAGGACGCCCAACGCAGAAACGCGTGCGGGCGTCCTTCTCTTTTTGAGGGTCGTGACATTTTTTTCCGCGCCTTTTCTTAAGCGAAATGCTGCGTCGCTGCTGCGTAAAACGCTTTCATTGAAAATGACGACAGACAATACGTAGTTGCCACAATTGACGAGAGCGTATTGAAGCGCATACAATGTGTCACGCTGCAAGTGCAAATTGAACCCTTAATGATCAGTTTTCAATGGACTGAAATCAAGGCACTGGGCAGCAGGGAGGCACGGGGTGATGAAGAGAGCAACGCTCCCATGTCTCCCTTTTTCGTCGTCCGGCGGCGTTCGCAGGATCACTGATGTGCCGCTCTCCCCTGCCGCAGTGGCAGCCGGCCCATTGCAGTGCCGTGCAAACGCAGAATGGCATAATCGAACCTCGGCGTTCATTATCGTTCGGGCTGTGAGCACGGAGGCTTGCGGCCCTTATTTCTTGATGCGATGCATCGCAGAAATCGACGCCGCATCCTCAGCACGTCCTTCCCGCGCCAGGCAAAACCTCGGCGATCTCTTGACGTATGGCAAGGTTCGGAATACTCTTTGATTCCATGGATTCCGGGCGTGCGAACGTGAGCCAAGACCGTACCGTCGCATTAACTTGCGGCGATAATTACATTTACGTCTGCCCCTGCGGGGAGAACCAGGCCTTCGTAGTGGATCCGACCGATGCGGCGATGGTGTTGCACGTGCTTGGCGAAAGGAAATGGTCCTTGGTGGCCATCCTGCTGACCCATCATCACGGCGACCATACCGCAGGCGCCGGTAAACTCAAGTCTCAGACCGGCGGTGAGATCGTCGGCGCCGACGAACGCCGCATCTCCGGCCTCGACCGCCTCGTGGAGAATGGCGATCGCATCAGGCTGGGCCACCGAACCGCACAAGTCCTTGGCACGCCGGGCCATACGAGCACATCGGTCTGCTACTACCTTGAGCCTTCGTCCGCTGGCGAACCGGGCGTCGTGTTCACAGGCGACACTCTGTTCGTGGGCGGTTGCGGGCGTCCCATGGAATGCGACGCCGGTGTCTTGGGGGAGTCCTTGGAGCGCCTTGCCGCCCTGCCCGACGAGACGCTGATCTACTGCGGGCACGATTACACGCTGGAGAACTACGAGTTCGCCCTGACAATTGAGCCAAACCACGGCGCGGTTCGGGAACAGTTGCGGCAAACGGAACAGGCTGCCATAGGGGGTCGCCCCAACGTTCCATCGACCGTCGCCCAGGAAAGGGCGACAAACATCTTCCTGCGAGCGCACGAACGCGACGTCAAGGGTGCGGTCGGTATGCCCCAAGCCAGTCCCACCCAGGTGTTCGCGGAACTGAGGCAACGCAAGAACCGATTTGGCTGAGCGGCGATGCAGAAGACGAGTCTCTTCCATTTGACACTGCTTCTATGTGCAGCCGCCGGGCTGTCTTGCGCTTCCCTGGCGTGGTCCGATGAGTTCAAGGCCGGCGAAAGTGCAGGCGCGATCACCAGCCCGTGGATACGGGAAGCCTCCGGGATCGTCGCCAGCCGGCAGAATCCCGGCGTCCTGTGGGTACACAATGACTCGGGAGACGCCCCTCGTGTCTTTGCGATCGACACACGCGGCAACCTGGTCGGTATCGGAACGGTAGACGACGTCTATGCGAGGGACTGGGAGGACATCGCGATCGGCCCCGGACCGGATCCGAACACCCAATACCTGTACATCGGCGATATCGGCGACAATACCGCCGCGTACCCCTCAATCCGCGTCTACCGGGTTGTCGAACCCCAGGTCGATGCGTCAGAACCCTTCGGTCAGATGCGTCTGGGTCCGGCTGCCACCATCGAATTGACCTATCCGGACGGGCCGCGAGACGCGGAGACCCTGCTGGTCGACCCGGTCACTCAGGACATCTACGTCATCACCAAGCGAAATCTGTTCTGCAAAGTCTATCGGGCCCCCGCCCCTCACAGCCTCTCCGCCCCGGCGGTCATGGACAGGGTCACCGCCCTGCCCTGGGGTTTCGCGGTGGCTGGCGATGTCTCCCCCGATGGCCGTCGCGTTATCGTGCGAAGCCCCTACAATGCGTCGGTCTGGACCTGCCCCGAGGGCGAACCCCTTTGGCAGGCCTTTTTGGGCAAGCAGACGGGTATCCCGCTGCGGAGCGAGCCGCAGGGAGAGGGCATCTGTTTCGACGCTCGCGGCCTGGGCTATTTCACGATTAGCGAGGGGGCGAACCCGACGCTGTACTACTTCGCCCCGACATCCGAACAATAAGTAACAGAGGTAACCCCCCGGCTCTGCCGGGGGACTCACAGGGTTTGACCTATACAGGAGTCGTCCATCAGACTCTCGGACTGTGAACCGCTCAAAGTTTCACAGAAAGGAGACCTGATGGACGACTACGAGAGCCTAAAGCATACCCGATGGGAATGCAAATGCCATGTCGTGCTCATCCCGAAGTGTCGGCGTAAGACGCTGTACGCGCAGTTCCGTCAGCACCTTGGGGAGGTATTTCGGCGTTTAGCCCAGCAGAAAGAGAGCCGGATTCTGGAAGGGCATCTGATCGTGGATCACGTTTATCGGCTGATCTCGATCCCGCCGAAGCACGCGGTGTCACAGGTGATCGGATATATCAAAGGCAAGAGTGCGATTCATGTCGCCAGCACGCTAGGGGGCCGGCGACGCAATTTCACGGGACAGCACTTCTGGGCTCGTGGGTACTTCGCCTCCACGGTGGGCCGGGACGAGAATGCGATCCGCGAGTACATCCGGCGACAGGAAGCCGAGGATCGACGCCTGGATCAGATGCAGAGGTTCGATTGACCGTCGCCGCAGGCGGCTCCCAAACCACCCGCTTTGAGCGGTTCACATTCCAAGCCTCCGGCTTTGCCGGAGGTATTGACTGAAGACAGGGGTTACACGGTCGACGTTGCCGACAGATCTCCCTCGGAAGTCCCCTCCGGGCTATCGGACGAACACATGTAACCCCTGTGGTTTCTTGGATTTGGCGAAAGTTTCGCTATATTTTATGTGAGGGCTGGTCCTGACCGATGTATGAATCGGCCTCCTTCCGGCTCGCTACGCGAGGCCCGAGGTGAGTCCGCCCAGAAAGCAGACGAAGAAACGCTGGTAGGAATCGCACAGATGTTGGCACGAACGACAAGACTCGAGTTCCTGATCCTTGCTATAGGGTTGCTGGTGCTGGTATTTTGTAGTCAGCCGCCGCAGTACGGTAGTGCCGACGTAACGCTCCAACAGGATGTCCTTCCGACGGACAGCGAGCCGATCCTCTCCGCGACGCCGACGGCTTCCGATCAGAACGAGCAAGGACCGCCCGATATCGAACCATCGCTCGCAGACAGCCCGTTGCCCCCGCGATTGGGGACCGTGGACGCTCGCAGTCTTCCTCAATCCGCCTATAACGACCTCATGTACGGCAACATCACGGTGCGTTGGGTCTGGGATGGTCAGAAATTCGTCCCCGAGAAGGTCTGCGTTGTCGAAGAGAAAGACGGTGTCAGCAGTGTCTGGGGCTTCGACCAGCAGGGTCGTGCCGTCGTTTCAGAGATTCCGGCGGCCCCGTGAAGGCACCCGCCCATCCCACGATCCTCGATTCGTTGGATCGCACGGACCCCACCCCGTAAACAGTCGTTTTCACGTCTTCGGCCTATTGCATGACCCACTTCGGTCTGGTATAAGAGATGGGATCACGGGCATACCGTAGGCCCCGGCGCCGTATCCCGGGAGGCCTCGTCGTGCATCGTGTGAGTTTCGGAGGCTTCAAGGCATGGTCGAGGGCGAATTCAACTCTGGGGCGGTCTTTCCGGCGGCTACCTCGCATCTCAACATCGACCGATCACATCGCAGAGTCTCGATTTTCTTCAGGAAGGAGGTGGTCGGGCCGATACTTCGTTCAGCGTAGTACGGCGTCCGTACAGGCGGTCGCAGCGAAGATATGAGAGTGGAGGGGTCTTCTCCCATGTCACACCGCCGCCCGGCCTGGACGTGCGAATCGGATAGAGGTTCCATTGCAAGCGTTTTGTAAGGAGGATTATGATGTGTAGACGATTGGGTATCCTGTTGAGCCTGGTCGTTGCCCTGACGTTGGCGACAACGGTCGGTGCAGCAGACTCGGACATTATCGGCTGGTGGTGGTTCGACGAAGGCTCGGGCACGACGGCCGCCGATTCATCGGGGAACGGCAACAACGGCACCCTCATGGGCGGCGCCTCCTGGGCGCCGGGCTATTTCCGCACCGCCCTGCAACTGGATGGCGTGGACGGCTACGTCGAAGTGCCTCACGATCCGTCATTGAACGTCGATGACGAGGCAACGGTCATGGCTTGGGTCAACACCCCGAGGCTGGAAACCCCGGGCCAGGGCTACCAGGGGATCATCGGCAAGGGCAACGGCACCGCCCGGTCCTACAGCCTCTACACCACGCCGAACAACCTGCACTTCAGCACGGGCCCATCCGGCGCCTATATCGGCTCGTCCAGCAGCACCGGAGCGATTCCGATCAACGAATGGGTACACGTCTGCGCGATGATCATCGACGACGGGCACCAGTACTACGTCAACGGTGAGGATGCCGGCACCTTCGCGAACGGCGCGGTCGGTCCGGGCGCCGCCGACACGGAGAACCTGGTCATCGGTCGGACGCAAGAAGGAACCGGCCGCAGCTTCGAAGGCCTGATTGACGACGTGCGTGTTTATCGCCGGGGTCTGACGCAAGCGGAGGTACAGGAAGCCATGACCGGCAGTGACCTGCTGAACACGACCGCCGGCAATCCCATTCCCGCCGAAGGGGAAGAGGACGTGCGCCGCGACGTCGTGCTGTCCTGGACGCCGGGACAGTTCGCTGCCTCGCATGACGTGTACTTCGGGACGGTGGCCGAGGACGTGAACGCCGCGACCCGAGCCAATTCCATGGGCTTGCTGGTGAGCCAGGGGCAGACGGCAACCACCTACGACCCCGCTGGGCTGCTGGAGATCGGGCAGACCTATTACTGGCGCATCGATGAGGTCAACGCCGCTCCCGACAACACGATCTTCAAAGGGTATCTGTGGAGCTTTACGACGGAGCCGCTGGCCTATCCGATCAGCGGAATCGTCGCAACGAGCAACGGCCCGCTCGATGCCGAGCAGGTCCCGCAGAACACCGTCAACGGCTCCGGACTCAACGCGGACGACCAGCACTCGATCGACTCGGCAGACATGTGGCTCACCACCATGCCCGCCGACGAGCCGCTCTGGATCCAGTACGAGTTCGACAAGGTCTACAAGCTCAATGAGATGCTCGTCTGGAATTACAACGTCCAGTTCGAACTGCTGCTGGGCTTCGGGGTCAAAGGCGTCAGCGTGGAATACTCCGTCGACGGCGCCGAGTGGACCGCCCTGACGGAAACCGAGCTGGCGCAAGGCACGGCCAAGTCGAGCTATGCGGCTAACACCTCTGTGGACTTCGGAGGCGTGGCCGCCAAGTACGTCCGACTGGTCGTCAACAGTGGCTATGGTATGATGGGCCAGTACGGCCTCAGTGAAGTGCGGTTCCTGTATATCCCCGTGCAGGCCCGCGAGCCTCAGCCGGCTGACGGCGCCACAGATGTGGACCCGGGCACGGCGCTGGCCTGGCGGCCAGGTCGTGAGGCAGTTTCCCATGACGTCTATGTTGGCACCGACGCGAACGATCTGGCCCTGGCCGGCAGTACCGATCAGCCTGTCTTCGCTCCGGATGACCTCGTCTACGACCAGACCTACTACTGGCAGGTCGTGGAGATCAACGAAGCCGAGGCGGTCAGCGAATGGGCGGGCGACGTCTGGAGCTTCTCCACGAGCGAGTATGCGGTCGTCGACGACATGGAAAGCTACACCGACGACATCGACGCCGGAACAACGATCTTCGATACGTGGGCCGATGGCTGGGTCAACGAGACCGGTTCGACGGTCGGCTACTTTGAGGCGCCGTTTGCCGAGCGCACGGTCGTTCATAGCGGCCGACAGGCCATGCCGCTGTTCTATGACAACACCGGCGGGCTGACCACTTCGGAGGCAACGCGGACCTTTGAGACGCCTCAGAACTGGACCGCACGCGGCATCCAGAGCCTTTCGCTGTTCTTCCAGGGTGTCAGCGGCAATACCGGGCAGATGTACGTCCGGATCAACAACACGAAGGTTCCATATGACGGCGGTGCTAGTGACATCAGCCGGGCCATTTGGCAGGCGTGGAATATTGATCTGTCGGCAGTCGGTGCCAATCTGAGCAACGTCAGCGAATTGACGATCGGTGTCGAAGGCGCCGGTGCCACTGGCACGCTGTACATCGACGACATCCGCCTGTATCCCAGAGAACCGGAATTCATCACGCCGGTCGCTCCCGGCGCGGCGGGTCTGGTCGCTCATTACGCGTTTGACGGCAACGCCAACGACAGTTCGGGCAATGGCTACAACGGCACGGTGAACGGCAACGCAACGTATGTTGCCGGCGTCGACGGCCAGGCCATCGCACTGGATGGCTCCAGAGCCTATGTCGCGGTCACGACGGTAGGAATCACCGGCGCGGCGCCGCGCACCATCGCCGGCTGGGCCAAGGCGGACACGACCACCATCACCGCCTGGACCAATGTCTTCGGGTTCACCGGCGCCGCCACGAACGGTCAGCACTTCGATATCGAAGCGGTCGGCACCAGCGGGACCAACTCCACGCTGGGCTACTATGGCCTGCACCGGCACGGCTGGGAATTCGATATCCTGCCGATCGACCTCGAATGGCACCACCTGGCAGCCACCTTTGACGGGACGACCGTGACCTGGTACGGTGACGGCCTGCCCATCGGCAGCGACGAGGTAACCAACGTCGCCACGCCGGGCGCGTTCCACATCGGCAAGCGCCAGGACAACGAGAACTTCTTCCCCGGCGCCGTCGACGACGTGCGTGTCTACGACCATGCGTTGTCGGATGGGGAGATCGCTTCGCTGGCCGGCAGAACCATGCCGGTCCACAAGCCTTTCTAAGGCGGGCGGAATACCGGCTGGCTGACGCCCCCGGCGTTCTCCGGCCCAAATATCGAGGTTCCGTTGGGGCCCAGGTCGCAGAGATCTGGGCCCCCGCTTTTCCCAGGGATCGCATGTCTGTGTAGATATCCTGGCAGGTGGGTGGCACCTATAAAGA
>NPIE01000437.1_pt1 | contig 84632 bp, 55 predicted proteins | sample 8637661 | NCBI WGS metagenome assembly NPIE01 (sample SAMN07420842, study PRJNA396082) | bioreactor metagenome | isolation source: sample BA12 brine-fed electro-methanogenic bioreactor BA | place: Japan: Kochi | collected 2016-12-09
GCCGAGAGCGACTGCTACGCCCGCGTCGAGGGGGGGCAGGTGTACACCTCCGTCCAGGCGGCTGTGGACGTCGCCCAACCGGGCCAGCGAGTCCAGGTCGCCGGAATCTGCCGGGAGTCCCACGTTCGCGAGGGGATCGCGGCGACGGTGCATCTCACGCAGAGCCTCAGCCTCTCCGGCGGCTACACCGTCACCGACTGGGTGGCGCCCGCCTACGGGCCTACCCTTCTGCACGGCGACGAGGTCGGACGGGTCATCCACGCCGAAGGCAGCGACATCGACATTCTCGTTGAGAGCCTGCACCTCACGGGCGGACGCGCCACCCACGGTGCCGGTCTGCGCATCGAGGAGGGCGTGACGGCGCTGCTGCGCAACAACGTCTTCTACGGGAATGAGGCTACCGGCCAGGGCGGCGCTCTCTTCAACCGGGGCACGACCGAGGCGTTCCACAACGCCTTTTATGGGAATGTCGCCGAAGGGGGTCGGGGTGGGGGGGCTTTCAACAGCGCAGGTACTCTGACCTTCGTCAACAACATCGTGGCTTCCAACGTGGGCGGCGGCCTTGGATCGTCGGCGGCGGCGACTGAGGCGCTCGCCTATAACAATTTCCACGCCAACAACCCCGCCGACTACGGGGACAACGTCGAGCCGGGTGTGACGGATCTTTCCCTGCCGCCCGGTTTTGTCGATCCCGTCGGGGGCGATTTCCACCTGGACGTCACCTCGCGGATGATCAATGCCGCCGATCCCGCCTCACCGGTGACGCGCGACTTCGAGAACGACCCCCGGCCCCAGGGCCCTGCGCCCGACATCGGCCCGGATGAGGCGATGGCGTACGCTGCTGTCCTGCTATCGCCGGCGCCGGAGAGCCCCTTCGTGCGAGAAGATGTCGAGGAGCTGCGGGGGCTGCGCGTGCTCTTCACCCACGAGCTGATCAACACCGGGCAGACGCCCTCCCTGCAGGACACCTTTGATGTCGAGATTGCCAATCTGAGCGGCTGGCCCTACGAGAGCGACCCGGCGGATCTGAGCGGGCTGGTGTTGAACAGTGGTGCCAGCCTGGAAATCACCCTCGTGGTGACGGTGCCCGTTGGCGTCCCCGCCGGTTTCTACAACGAGACGGTGATCACCGCTACCTCGCAGACTAACGCGGGCGCCTATGCCGTCGTGCGCGACGTCATCGCCAATCCCGGTCTGCTGCTCACGCCCGTCGCCCAGAGCGCCAGCGTCGATCCGGGCACGGTCATCACCTATACCCACACCCTGACCAACACCGGCCCGGCAGGTCAGATTGATCTCACGGTCACCTCCTCGGAGGACTGGGGCGAGTTGGTCTCTCCCGAGTTCCCCCGCTTCATGGCTCAGAACGAGGCGGTCACCGTGTTGGTGCGGGTCGAGGTGCCGTCCCAGGCGCCTCCCACTATCGAAGACGAGACCACCCTCATTGCCTTCGTCGTCGACTATCCCCAGGTCACCGCGACGGCCACCGATACCACCATCCCCAATCCCATCGCCGGCGACCGGTACGTGGCGACCAACGGCAACGACACCGCGAACAACTGCTCCGTCGAGAGCGAGCCCTGTGAGAGCATAGATCACGCCGTGCAGCAGACCGCCCGGGGCGATGTGATCAAGATCGCCGAGGGGATCTACAGCAGCGGCAGTCTCATCATCGCCGACCTCATCTACCTTGAGGGGGGCTACACCTTCACTGGGGAGGAGTTCGCGGCCCCGGAGGGTGAATCCGATCCCCACGCCACGGTCATCGACTTTGGCGGGGGTGAGGGCGTCCGAATTAACATTCCCGATCCCATTCTTTTCAAGGGGTTCACGCTGCGGAACGCTGCGACGTCCGGTGCGGGCGGTGCCTTCCATCTTACCGGCAATGCTTCGCCCATCCTGCGCAATCTGATCATCATGGATATCCAGGCCGGCGGCAACGGGGGGGCCATCCGTGTGGGGAGCGGATCGCCCCACATCGAGAATGTGATCATCTCCAATACGGTGGCCGGGGGCTCGGGTGGGGCCATCTACAACGTGAGTGGCACCGTCGTAGCCGACCGCCTCTACATTCGGGGCGCGCAGGCGCAGACGGGGCGGGGCGGAGCCATCTACAACGGTGGCACCCTCGATCTGCACAACAGCATGATTCTCAGCAGCACCGCGGCCCTGGAGGGTGGCGCGCTCTACAACACCAACATCGCCGAACTGCTGCACAACACTCTCTACGCCAATGCGGCGGGCACGGGCGGCGGCATCTACAACGCTGCCGGGAGCGCAGCCTTCACGCTGCGCAGCAGTATCGTCGCCGACAACAGCGCTACGACGGGGGGCGGCATCTACCACGCGGGCGGCGGCCTGGTCGATCACGATTACAACAACGTCTGGGGTAACGCGGCGACCACCCTCCCCCAGAGCAATCTTCCGGCGGCCCCCCACGATATCGCCGCCGATCCCCTCTTCGTCGACCCGGCGGCGGGGGATTTGCACCTCACCCTCGACTCCCCCTGCGTGGACGCCGCCGATCCCAATTCGCCCCTGACGCACGACTTCGACGGTGATGTGCGCCCCAGCCATCTGGGTTTCGACATCGGCGCCGACGAGCTGGGCGGCTGCTTCGCCCGGGTGGTCGAGCCTGCGAGCGGCGACCAGCTGGGCCCCATCTATACCAACGTGCAGGATGCGGTGGACGCTGCACCGCGCAACCACCTGGTGCAGATCTCGGGCATCTGTCTGGGCGTGCGTCCCCGGGAGGTGGAGGGAGATACGCTCTATCAGACGGCCTTCATCAGCAAGAGCTTAACGCTTGAGGGCGGTTATCCCAGCGATTTTGTGCTGGAGGAGGGACAGACGCCGGAGGAGACCATCCTTGACGCGCGGGGAATGGGGCGGGTGCTCGTGGCCTACGGCTTGCCCTCGGAGACGGTGCGCGTCTCCCGCCTCACCCTGCGGAAGGGTGACGTCGCCGACTACGGCGGCGGGCTCCTCAATCAGGGGCCGACGCTGCTGCTGGAGGAGGTTATCGTCGCCCAGAGCATGGGGCTCTTCGGCGGCGGCATCGCCAATCGGGAGGGGCACCTCACCCTGGGGGGCGGCGCGGTGCTGAGCAACACGGCGGTGAACGGTGGAGGTCTGTACAACCTGGGGACGACAGAGATCGTCAGCCGGACCTTCTTCCGGGCCAATACCGCGACGGGGGCCGGGGGGGCGTTTCACAACGCCAGCGGTGGCAGCCTGGACGCCGATGCAGCGACATTGGTCGGCAATCAGGCGCACTCAGGCGGCGGTCTCTACAACACCGCCGGAGGCGATCTGCGGTTGGTCAACACCATCGTCGCCAGCAACACGGCCCTTCTCGACGGCGGCGGTCTCTACAACGCGGCAGCTGCGCTGGAGGTGCGTCACGATACTTTCTACGCCAACGCGGCGGGTCAACGGGGCGGCGGTATCTACCACGATAGCGCCAGCGGTCAGCCTCTCATCAACAGCACGCTGCTGGTTAGCAACACGGCAGGCACCAGCGGCGGCGCGCTCTACGTGGCGCAGACGCCCCCGGCTTTCGATTACAACAGCCTCTTCGGCAACAGCCCCTCGGCGCCGCCCCCGGCGGGCACGGGGAACCTCCCCTACGACCCCGATTTCCTCTCCTTCGATCCGGATTCTCCCCGGTTCCTGCGCCTTCCCTCTGGATCACCCGTGGAGGATCGGGCCGATCCCGACAGCCCCATCCTCACCGACATCGACGGCGCGCCCCGGCCCGCCAACCGCAACTTCGACATCGGCGCCGACGAGGTGGGCGATTGTTACGTGCGCATCAACGGCGCCCCGCCCACCTACGGCAGCGTCCAGCGGGCAGCGGACGACGCGGAGCCGGGCGATGTGCTCTTTGTCGCCGGAATCTGCGTGGGCGTCAACGAGCGGGGCGGCGGCGAGCAGACCCTCTTTCTGGAGAAGTCGCTGGGCGTGCAGGGCGGCTACACCGCCACCAACTGGACGGATCCCAATCCCGTGCTGCACCCGACGGCGCTGGACGCGCAGGGGGCGGGGCGGGTGGTCTATCTCTCCGGCTCCCACGTCGTCACGATGACGGGCCTGCACCTGCGCGGCGGCAGCGCCGATCTGGGAGGCGGGCTCTTCCTGGAAGGCGGCGTCTTCACCATCACCCAGAGCTACGTTTACAGCAACACGGCTACCGACGGCGGGGCCTTCTACAATGCCGGCGCTCAGGCGCTGCTCGACGGGAACCTTGTCTACGCCAATGAGGCAGGGAATGGCGGTGGCGCCTTCTACAGCGCTGGCGGCAGCGCCGTCTTGCAGAACAATATGCTCTACGAAAACAGCGCTTTCCGGGGTGGCGGTATCTATCAGGGCGGCGTGGCGCAGCTCCTGCTCTTGCACAACACCCTCTACGCCAACCATGCCAATCAGGGAGGTGGTTTCTACACCGTCAACCACCTGCCGGTGGTGCGCAACACCCTCTTCGCCACTAATACGGCGGCGACGGCCCACGCTATCTACAGCACGCAGCCCGACTACGATCAACTCTTCTACAACAACGTCTATCCGGGGGGCAATGGTTACTATCGCGCCGTTGGGGATTACGACCTGCAGCTGTCGCCCGGCTTTGTGGACGAGGCGGCGCGAGATTTCCATCTGCGTGATGACTCCCTCCTGCTGGACCGGGGCGATCCTGAAACTGCGCTGCTGCACGACTTCGAGGGCGATCTGCGCCCGGCGGATCAGGGCTTCGACATTGGCGCCGACGAGCGGCAGGGCTGCTGGGCCCGCATCGTGCGCGGCAGCGATAACGAGCAGGAGATCTTTGGTCCCTACGCCAACCCCCAACTGGCCGTCGACGTCAGCGAGCCAGGCGACGTGATTCAGATCACAGCGGGGGAATGCCGGGGTGTCCATCCCTACGGCCCCGAGGGGCTGCTCCAGACGGTCCACCTGACCCAGGAGCTGACGCTGCGGGGCGGCTACTCCCGCGATTTCTCGCGCCGGTTCGGCACCAATATCTCCTATCCCGACGAAACGCTCACCGTTTTCAACGCGCTGGGCCTGGGGCGGGCGCTGCTCATCACCGAGACGACGGGCATCACCGTGACGGTGGAGCGCGTGGTGCTCGTGGGCGGCAATCCGACGGGGCTGGGCGGCGGTCCGGCGGGTGAGGATGCCGGTGGTGGGATTTACATCTGGGATGGAATTGTCTTCTTCAACCACGCCGACGCCTATAACAACTCGGCGGTGCTAGGGGGCGGCTACTTCAACGCCCACGCGACGCTCAGTGCGCAGAACTGTTGGGTGGTTGATAACCAGGCGACCCACGGCGGCGGGCTTTACAACGATCGGGGCACCGTGTCGGTGGTGGGGAACAGCCGCTTCTACAACAATCGGGTCACCGGAGACGGCGGTGCCTTCCACAACCGCCGGGGCTATCTGGAGCTCATCAACAACACCGCCCGCGAAATTGCCGGGAACCTGGCCACACGAGGTGGCGCGCTCTTTAACGCCGCGACGGCGGAGAGCTTCTGCCGCAATAATCAGTTCCGCGATAACTTCGCTCAGCAGGGCGGGGTCTTCTACAACGATGGCGGCGTCCTACAGTTGGAGGGCAATACAGCCTTCGAGAACCGGGCCGACAGTGAGGGCGGCGTCCTGTACGCCGCGGGGGAGACCCTTCTTGACTACGGCAACCGCTTTTTCGACAACGACGCGACGCGGGGCGGCGCCATCTACGGCGGCGGCAACGGCTTGGAGATCTACAACAACCTCATCTACGCCAACCGCGCTTCGCAGCGGGGCGCCGGTGTACACCTGGTGGTGATGGGGACGGGCATGCCCCGGGTGATCCACAATACCTTCTACGCCAACATCGCTCAAGGGGAAGGCGGGGGCGTCTACATTGGTGGCGGCGTGCCCATCATCAAGAACAACATCTTCGACGCCAACAGCGCCTCCGCCGGACGCGCTGTCTACGGAGCCACCGGGACCCTCGGCTACAATGACTACTGGTTCGACGCAGCGGCGCAGCAGGTCGCGGGCGGTATCCTGCCCGGCGACGGCAATCTCAACGTCTGGCCCGGTTATGCCGGCGTGGTGGACGACCTCGCCTCTGCCGACTTCCACCTTTACCCTTTCTCCGAGGTCATCGATCAGGGCGATCCCTCGGTGGGCGTCGATCACGACATGGACGGCGACCCCCGCCCCATCAATCAGGGGCCAGATATGGGCGCCGACGAGTACGATGAGTGTCTTGCCCAGCTGGAACGCACGGGGACGATCTACGGTCGCATCGGCATGGCGCTGGCGGCGGCGGTGGATGGCGATACCATCCGCGTGGCCGATGGCACCTGCCGGGAGACCCTCGTCATCAACAAGGACGTGCTCATCCAGGGCGCCTGGTCCAAGGATTTCCGCACTCTAGACCCGGAGGAATACTGGTCCGTGGTGGATGCCATGGGCGAGGGTCGGGTGGTGCGCATCGTGTCCGAGACCGAGGTCACACTGGAATACATCTCCCTACAGGGCGGTTGGACGGCGGAGGACGGCGGCGGTCTCTACGTGGAGAGCGGTGCCACTCTGGACACCGATGAGGTCGCGGTCTCCAGCAATGAAGCGGCACGTCACGGCGGCGGTATCTACAACGCCGCCGGCAGCACGGCGACCTACCTCAATACGGGGGTCTCCTTCAATGCCGCTGATGGCAGCGGCGGAGGAATCTACAACGCCGGCAACAGCACCATCTTCTTTAGCGGCGGGGGCATCATCTCGAACTGGGCCGACGGCAGCGGGGGCGGTATCTACAACAGCGCTACTGCCTCCTTTGATTTGAGCAACTCCAGCTTCCTCTACAACCAGGCGTTGGGCCCGGGCGGCGGGCTCTACAACGCCGCCGCCGGGGCCGCGCTCACCAACGTGCGCTTCCACGACAACGGAGCGCAGAATGGGGGCGGCTTCTACAACGCCGGTGCCAACGTGAGCGTGCGCCATCCGACCATTCACCGCAACGAGGCCGCCAATCAGGGTGGTGGTGTCTACAACAGCGGTTCCTTTACGGAGTTCAATGCCGGCATCATCGCTCTCAACCAGGCGAGCGAGGGAGCCGGGATTTACAGTGTGGACGCGATGGGTGTGACCCACACCATGAGCTGGCAGAATGCGTACAGCGGCGTTTTGCCGGGCGACGGGCAGATCGACCGGGATCCGAGGCTACTGCCCTTATCGGGGTGGTTGCAGTACTTCTCTCCCGCTATCGATATCCTTCCGCCTGGGGTCTCGAACGTAGGTTACGACCATGTAAACAACACGCGCCCCCAGCTCTGCGATAAGGACATGGGATACCAGGAGTACGTCGTCGGGCTCTGGAGCCTCGAATGGGGCCAGCCCGAGGAGGGCGAAGCGGTCTTCCCCGGCGAAACCCACACCTACGTCTACACAGTCACTAACTTGAGCGAGCAGTGGACGGTGGAGGGAGAGCCGGAGACGACGATGGGGCCCGGGACGGGCTTCACGGAGACCATCAAACTCACCTGGTGGAGTTCGCGCGAATGGTCCGAGATCACCGACGTGCTCAACGCCGCCAATGTGGAGATCAACGAGGAAGCGGGGACCGTCATCTTCGATCTGGCGCCGGGTGAGACGGCGGACCTGCTCCTTGAAGTGAGTGTCCCGGAGGGACAATTGGCCTCTGTGGAAGGGGATGCCTCCACCATGGAGACGACCTTCCTCTCGTGGGAGGCGAAGCGCTGTGAAGGCTGGACTCCGCCGACAAACCTGGACGATCTGATCACCGAGGTGGCCTTCGACGATAGCTTCTTCATCTCTCCCGATAACAACGGCACCGCCGCTCCCGGCCAGACCATCACGTACACTCACGTCCTCTCTTACGTGGGCAACCTCACCACCACCTTTAGTCTTTATCCCAAGAGCGGTTTCTACGGCTCCGGGACCATCGTCGATCCGTCCTCTGCGCAGTTGACGCTGGGACCGGGGATGTCGCAGACGATCACCATCGCCGTGACCCTGCGCGAGGAGATCGCGGGCGGGCTCACGGACAGGACGTCCCTCATCGGCGAGAGTGTGCTGGGTACCCAGCGCTCCGCGACGAACCACACGACGGTGGAGTACATCAGCGGGACGCGCTACGTCGCCGTGAGCGGCAGCGACAGCTTCGTCGACGAGCGGGTGGGAAGTGTGGAGCCCGATCCCGTCGATCTGCCCGACAACAACTGCACCCAGCCCGAGGTGGGCGCCTGCCGCACGGTGGGCTGGGCGCTTCAGCAGGCCCAACCTGGCGACGAGATCCGCATCGCGGCGGGGACCTACACCGAAGTCTACACCTCCCCGATGGGCAGCCTGCTGGCCTACATCGACAAATCCGTCACCCTGCGGGGCAGCTACTCCACCGCCGACTGGGAGACTTCGGACACCCGTGTCAATACCACCACCCTCAGCGCCGGCGACGCGGGACGTGTGCTCTACGTGACCGCCGATGCTGGCACCGTTCTAGTGGAGGCGCTCGATCTGGCTGATGGTTCGGCGCTCGGGCGGGGTGGCGGTCCCGCCGGTGAGGATGCCGGCGGCAACCTCTACAACGCCGGGGCCGACGTCACGCTGCACGCCGCCCGCGTCTACGAGGGCGCGGCGACGCTCGGCGCGGGCCTTTACAGCGCCGGCGGCGAGCTCTCCGTGATCAATGCCTTCATCTCCCACAACACTGCGGGGCAGAGCGGAGGCGGGATCTACGCCGCAGGCGGCGACCTCGTGCTGCTCCACGACACCTTCTACGCCAACACCTCTGAGGAGGATGGCGGCGCCATCTATGCGGCGGGCGATAGCTTTGCCATGACCAACTCCATCGTCGCCAATACGTACAGCGGGGGCGGTTCTCTCCTCTTGCAGGAGCACGCCGCCGTCCACGTGGACGCCGGCACGGTCTCCGCCGACTACAACCTCTACTACGAAAACACGGCCCACGACGTCTTCGGCTTCTCCAAGGGCGCCCACGCCATCTCTGGACAGGATCCCCGCTTCGTGAACGTCGCGGCTTCTCCTGCCGATCTCCATATTGAGAGCGCCTCACCGGCGCGGGATGCCGGTGATCCGGCGACGACGCTGAACGTGGACTTCGACGGCGACCCCCGGCCCATCCCGGTGGGGCACCGCGTCGATATCGGCGCCGACGAGTACCTGGGCGTGCCTGGCTTCCTCTTCGAAACCGACCACTTCGTCTACCTCGATCCGGGCGCCGTCCATGTCTTTACCCACACCCTCACCAACACCGGTGAGCTTACCGATACCTTCGACCTGGAGTTGAACAGTACGCAGGGTTGGACGGCGCTCCTCACCCCCGCCGTTATCGAGCTGGGGAGCGGGGAGAGCGCTGAGGTCCAGGTACAGATCGAAGTACCGATGGACGCAGGCGGCCTGGAGGATCTCACCTACGTCATCGCCAGCTCGCGCCATCCCGAGGGCGGCACGGCCTCTGTGTTGGATCACACCTTCGTTCGCTTTGATCCCGGCGTGGACCTCTCACCGGGCACCGCCGGTGTCACGCTGCCGGGCGTCCCCATCACCTTCACTCACACCCTCACCAACACCGGCACGGGCGTCGATACCTACACCCTCACCGCCGCCCTGCCGGCGGGCTGGACGGCCAGCTCCATCGCGCCGCTAACCCTCGGGGCCGGCGCGACGACCACCTTCCAGCTAGGGATTCTGCCCGCCGCCACCGCTATCAGCGGCACGGTGGAGAGCATCGCCGTCACGGCGACTTCCCACTACAGCCCCACCGTCTTCGACACCGAATACGACACCGTGACCATCGCTCGGGTGCGCGACGTGATGCTGGAGCCCGACGACAGCGGTACGGTGGGCGCGGGGGAGACCTTCATCACCTACGACCACGCCCTCACCAACACGGGCAACTACACCGAGAGCGTCGAGCTGGCGGCGGAAAGCAGCCTCGGCTGGGCCGTCACCTTTGACACACCGGTGAGCCCCGTCGAGGTAGGGCCCTTCGCGGCGGTGCCTGTCACTGTCCGCCTGGAGGTCCCGCCCGGCAGCGGCGGGCTTGTCGATACAACAGTGATCACCGCCACATTGGCGGGCACCGAAATTGCGGATACCGCTCAGGACGTGACCCAGGTCGCCGTGGATTGCAGCGCGGCCCTGGCGCCCGTTTCTCAGGCGCAGACTGCGCCCTCGGGGGCCACCGTCGTCTACACCCACACCCTCACCAACCTGGGGAACGCGGCCTGCACCTTCGTGCTCGATACCGAGAACACGCTCGGCGGCTGGATGAGCGAGATCGAACCTGAAGAGATCACCCTGGCCTTCGCGGGCGAGGCGCCGGTCACTGTGACCGTCACCGTGCCGAGCTCGGCGCAGGGCGGGCAGGTCAACCAGACCACGGTCTCCGCGACCTCCTTCGAGGTGGGAATCCCGGCCCAGGCGGTGGATACCACCACTGTCGAGGGCGGAACCGGGCCCAATTTGACCGTCACCAAGCGCGGGGATCCGGATCCCGTTTATGCGGGTGGGACGTTGACTTACACTATCGAGGTGGTGAACACCGGTACGGTGGATCTGACCGCCACCATCACCGATACCCTGCCTTCTCAGGTGACGCCCAACGATCCCCAGGTTTGGCCGGCGACCATTCCTGTGGGTGGGAGTTGGACTCGGACGCTGACGGTGACGGTGAACGAGGGCGTCAGTGGGCCCATCTTCAATTACGTTGAGGTCACCACGGAGGAGGGCGCCACGGGCGTTGCCTCCGCAGAGACCCTCGTACAGCTGCCGCCGGAGCCGGGCATCGCCATCTCCAAGTCCGTCACCCCCGACCCCGTCACCGCCGGCGAGACGCTGACCTACACCATCCACGTCACCAACACGGGAGAAGTGCAGCTCACCATGACCATTGTCGATACCCTGCCTCCGCAGGTGGTCACCACCGACCCCACGTCCTGGACGGGCGTGGCGCTCCCCGTGGGCGAATCTCGGACCTACACCATCGTCGGCACCGTGGAGAGCGGTTTCGAGGGCCAGATCACCAATCTTGTCGAGGTCACCACGGAGGAGGGCGTCGGGGACCAAGCCAGCGTCACTTCCACCGTCGAGCCTCCGCCCTACGAGCCGGGCATCGCCATCTCCAAATCCGTCACCCCCGATCCGGTGCTGGCGGGCGAGACGCTCACCTACACTATTCACGTGACGAACACGGGGAACCAGCACCTCACCATGACCGTGGTCGATACCCTGCCTCCGCAGGTGGTCACCACCGACCCCACGTCCTGGGCGGACGAGGCCCTGCCCGTGGGCGAATCCCGGACCTACACCATCGTCGGGACGGTGGAGAGCGGCTACGAGGGCTGGATCACCAACGCCGTCACGGTCACCACGCTGGAGGGCGTGAGCGATAGTGATACTGTCACCTCCTGGGTGGACGCGGAACCGCGCTTCGAGCTGGTCGCCGCCAAGAGCGCCCATCCCGACCCGGTACTGGCGGGCAACGTGCTCACCTACACCCTCTACGTCACCAACACGGGCAACCAGCCCCTCACCGCCACCATCACCGACACGCTTCCCGCTGAGGTAACCCCCTCCGATCCGGTCACATGGGATACCGTCCCCCTGCCTGTGGGCGGAAGCTGGTCCGATACTCTCACCGTCACGGTGGAGGCGGGTACCACCGGCTTCATCACCAACACGGTGGCGGTGACCACGCTGGAGGGCGCGATGGGGAGCTTCACGCTGACCACGCGCGTCGTGGGGGAGGCGGGCGTGGCCTTTGCGCCCGACCGCCAGGCGGCGACGCTGGACGCCATCGACGTCGTCTACACTCACACCCTCACCAACACCGGCGACGGTCCCGATCTCTTCGATCTCAGCTTGGGCAGCACGTTGGGCTGGCCCGTCACCTTGAGCCAGACCCCCATCCCCCTGGACGCCGGGGCTTCTGCTCCCGTCACTGTGACGGTGAGCGTGCCGGCGGGCACGGGTGGCCTGGTGGAGACCACCGCCGTCACCGCTACCTCCCGGGCCGATCCCACCGTCTGGGCCGCCGTCACCGATACCACGACGGTCACGCGCACCCGGGGCGTCCGCATCGGGCCGGATCGCAGCGCCTTCGCAGCGCCTGGGGAGACTGTTATCTATCACCACACCGTCACCAACACCGGCAACTTCACTGATTCCTTCGCACTGGGGGTCAGCTCGGAGCAGGTCTGGGCGGTCTCTGTACAGCCTTTGGAAGTAGAATTGGGGGCCGGAGAGTCTCACCCGATTACCGTTACCGTCCCTGTCCCGGCAGACGCGGTCGTGACTACGGTGGACCGCACCACCGTTCAGGTTCTCTTTGGCGACGACCTCAGCGTCGGTGACAGCGCGGTGGACACGACGACGGTGCGCGAGGCGCCCTCCTATGCCATCTACCTGCCGCTGGTGCTGCGCAACTACAACCCCGACCTGCCCGATCTGGTGGTGACGAGCCTCGTCATCAGCCCGGCTGCGCCTGTGGCAGGGCAAGCCGTCACCGTGTACGTGACGGTCGAGAACCGAGGCCAGCGGCCCGTGGCCTATGGCAACAACTTCTTCGTGGACTTCTACGTCAATCGGGAGCCGGAACCGATGTCGCCGGGCGATATTGTTTGGGGCGCGCAGGGCAGCTGGTTCGGCGTGGGAGAGAGCCGTACCTTCCAACGCAGCTACACTTTCCAGGGCGGCGGGAGCTATCAGCTCTACGTCCAGGTGGATACTGACGACACGGTGGCGGAGAGCAACGAATGGAACAACGTCTATGGGCCCCAGTCCGTCACCGTGAGTGGCGGGCTCTTCCAGGGGGCGCCGCCACCGGTGCTTCCTCAAGGACCGCGTCCCACGCCCACACTTGCGCCTTGAGATTGGGAGGCGAGTGTGCAACTACAACCTTTGTGCTACAATAGCCAATGAACTAAGCAACCGGGGGAGGTATGCCGATGAGTCGATGCAAGCGCGGACGTAAGGGCACAGCCTATATCGTGCTTCTGGCGGGATTGGTGCTGCTGTTCATGCTTGTGCTGGGGGGGCAGCGCAGCCCTGCGCTGGCGCAGCGTGAGACCCCCACGCCCCGGCACACGCCCACCAATGTTCCGACGGAGGAGCCTACGCCCGATCCAACGGAGGAGCCTACCCCTGATCCAACGGAGGAGCCTACGCCCGATCCAACAGAGGAGCCCCCTGTCTCTCCTTCTCCGGAGGAGCCGCCTGCCGCTCCGGAAGAAGCACCCGCTTCAGAGTCAGAGGTGGCAGAGGCGGCGGAGAGCAACAACCGGCTGCCCATGACCGGTGTCGGGCTTTCGGCGGGCGGGACGGCGTTGGGCCTGGCGATTGTCGTGGTCATCGTTCGCTCGCTGCGGCGGCGGATGCGTAAGACCCAAGAAGAGGAAGCGCTCTAGAGCCCCTGGCTTGGGGGGTGAGGAAAGATCAGGCCGGAGCCAGCTGCTCCGGCCTTTTTCTCCGCCTCTGACCGAATAAAGGCGGTCGAAGGTGCGTTGAGTGGATAGAGGTGAAGATATGCTGCCGGAGAGCTGGACATGACAGCAAACGTCCCATTAGATCTGGAGCTCGTCACCCGGGCCCGAGATGGGGACCGTCAAGCTTTTGGAGAACTGGTCTGGCGCTACCGGGAGCGGGTGATCAACGTCGTGTACCGCATGTGTGGGAACGCGGAGTTGGCAGAAGATGCAGCACAGGAGGCTTTCGTGCGCGCGTGGCAACATCTTGGGCGCTATCGGCATCGAGGCACTTTTCACGCCTGGCTCTGTCGCATCGCCATCAATTGTGCCCTGGATCACCTGCGGCGGGAGAAGCCGACAGCCGACATCGAGGTGCTTCCCCTGGAAGGGCGGGAGCCCGGGCCGGAGGCCCAGGCGGCCCGCCGTGAGCTTCGGGAGCGGGTCCGTATGGCGGTGCTGGACCTTCCACCTGCGAGCCGGGCTGCCCTGGTGTTGCGCGAGTACGAGGGACTCTCCTATCGCGAGATCGCGGAGGCGCTGGATATTCCTTTGGGAACGGTGATGTCGCGTTTGAACTACGCCCGCTCGACGCTGCGGGAGCAGCTAGCCGCATATATGGAGGCAGCATGAGTACACACGTGACAGAGGAGTTGGGAGCCTACTACGATGGTCAGTTGCGGGGCTTGCGCCGCCGCCAGCTGGAAGAACACCTGGAAGGCTGCGCTACTTGTCAGGCCGAGCTCCGCGATTGGGCGCGCCTGAGCACGCTGCTCCTGCTGGTACCCGCCGCGGAGACGCGCCTCTCCCCCGAGCGCCTCGTGGCCCAGGTACAACTGCGTACCTCCCGACACGGGCGGGAGCGAGGGGCAGCACCCGCCCTTCCGCTCCTGGGGTGGGGAGTCCCCATCTTTCTGGTAGGCGTGTGGCTCTTCGTGCAGGTGATGTCGACGCTGGTGACGCTGGCACTGGTTGCCTTCTACCTCGGCTTGTTGGAGCCGCTCGGCTTGATTCCGGGGTCTTCCGGGCCTTTTGGCGCCGAAGCGCTCAATAGTGGGTTAAAAGCTGCCCAGTTTTTGTTCTGGACGGTATTTCTGCCCCTACAGCTGATGGGTGCGCTCGCCATTCTCTACTGGGCTTGGTTCACCGGTTGGTTTTCCTACCGCGCCTGGGCCCGTCAAAATGTGCGTGCGTAACACCTTTTGGTCTTTGATTTCGTCAATCGCCATTTGCAGATTCGCTGATTTCCGATAGGAGGTTGGAGATGCAACACTTTAAGATACTGAAACGATCCTTGGAGACGACCTGGCGCTATCGTGCGCTCTGGGTGTTCGGTGTTCTCGTGGCCCTGCTGAGCGCCAGTGGGAGTGGGGGAGGCGGAGGGGGCGGCGGCAGCGGTAGTGGGGCGGCTCCTGGCGTGCCGGGCGCCTTCGAGTTCGGTTCCATCGAGCCGCCGGCTATCTTCGCCATTGTGCTGGTTATCGTAAGCATCTTTTTCCTGATCTTGTTCCTCTCGTTGGTGGCAGCCGTCGTACGCTATCTCGCGCACAATGCCCTCATCAAGATGATCGACGAGTACGAGGCTACGGGGGAGAGAGTCTCCGTCGGCACGGGCTTCCGGATGGGCTGGTCCCGCTCAGCGTGGCGGTTTTTCCTGATCGATCTCTTGATCACGGTGCCTCTCGTGCTGCTGTTCGTCGTCCTCTTTGGGATGGCGCTGCTGCCCCTTCTCGGCTGGGTTACCGGCAGTGATGTGGTGGGCATCGTCGGTACGTTGCTCACCGTTGGGGGCTTTATCTTCCTTGGGCTGATGGCGGCTATGGTAGCGATTATCATCGGCGTGCTCCAGCATTTCTTCTGGCGAGCGGCAGCTCTGGAGGGCCTGCGCGTCTTTGATGCCATCCGGCGCGGGTGGGAGCTGGTGCGCGAAAACCCGGGGGATGTGGCCTTGATGTGGCTGCTGATGTTCGGGATCGGGATTGTATGGGGAATCTTGATGATCCCGGTGACCGTCCTCCTGCTCCTCCTGGCGCTGGTGTTCGCCGGTTTCCCGGCTCTTCTGGTGGGAGGTATCATGGCCCTGGTAGTGGAGGGCGTCTGGCCTCTGATTATCGGCGGTTTGATCGGCCTTCCGCTTTTCATCCTGTTAGTGGGGGTGCCCACGCTTTTCCTGACCGGCCTCTACGAAGTTTTCGTCTCCACCACCTGGACTCTTACCTATCGTGAGCTGTTGGTGCTGGAGGAGCTGGAGGGACCCGAACTCGACCCTGATTTGGAATCCGAGGCTGAGCCCCAATTGGATATTGACATGGATACGGGCGGAGACGAACCAACGCCCACCGTCGAGTGGGACATGGCTCCCCGCGTCTGAGAAACTTGCGCTTTCTGCGAGCGGCCCGTCACTGGCGGGCCGCTCGTGCGTGGGGGGCTTCCGGTCAATTGACGTGTCCGGTACCTTTGCTATACTCACAGTCTAACTCATCACCCCTTTCCCATTACCACTTGCTATTTCAAAGAAGGAGGCGTACAGGTGGACACCTTACCGATTCGCAGGATGACCCTATACAAGCATGGGGTCGGCTTCTTTCAGCGCCAGGGAAAGGTGGCGGGGGAGCGAGTCACCCTCTCCTTCCGCCTGGAGGAGATGAACGATCTGCTCAAGAGTCTCACCGTCGTGGATGAGGGGGGGGGACAGGTACTGGGCATCGACTATGCCACGCCCCAGAGCCGCGAGGAGCGGCTGGCGGGATCGTCCATCCGTCTCGATGACGAGCGCAGCTTGCAGGATCTGCTCCGCGGGTTGCGGGGGCGGGCGGTGCGCCTGTTGTTGGATCAGGGAGAGACGCTGGCGGGAACCCTGGTCGGTTTTGACGCGCCGCCGGAGCGTGAGCCTCTCGGAACGGCCCTGGTCTCGATCCTGGAGGAGGAAGCGGAGCGGGTGAGCGTGGTTCCCCTGGGACGCTTGCACGCCGTCGAAATTCGCGATGAGCAGGGGGCCAAAGACCTGCGCTTCTTCCTTGAAACCGCGCTCACGCAGGAGGACTATCGCCGGGTCCACATCCGAATGACGCCGGGCGATCACCTCCTCTCTGTGCGTTACCTGGCTCCGGCTCCCACCTGGCGGGTGAGCTACCGCCTGCTTGCCGACGCGCCCGACGCTGAAGGGCGGGGAGAGGCGCTGCTACAGGGTTGGGGCGTCTTTGACAATCGTCTGGAAGAGGACCTGGAGGAAGTGTCGCTCTCCCTGATCGCCGGGATGCCCATCTCCTTCATCTACGATCTCTACACGCCCTTCATACCCGAGCGCCCGGTGGTCGAGGAGGAGGCGCGTGTCGCCGCCGCGCCGGTAGCGTTCGCTGCCGCACCCGCGATGGGGCTGGGGGCGGCCTTTGAGGGCGAAAGAGCGGCTCGCCGGGTTGCTGCGGCACCAGCGCCACAGCACAAGCTCTCCCGCGCGGAGCTCCAGGCCTCGACGGCGGTAGAGACGCAGGGCAAAGCCCTCGGCGAGCTCTTCCAGTACACCATCGAGACGCCCGTCACCGTGGGCCGGGGCCAGTCGGCAATGGTGCCTCTTCTCGCTGATACCGTCGCCTTCCGCAAGGATCTGCTCTACAATGGAGCCCAGCTCGCTGCCCATCCCGTCGCCACCCTCCGCCTGAAGAACGAGACCCATCTCACGCTGGAGCGGGGCCCCGTTACCGTGATTGAGAACGGGGAGTATGTGGGTGAGGCCATCCTGCCCTTCACCGTCGCCGGGGCCGAGCTCAACGTCCCCTATGCTGTCGAACTCGGGCTGCGCATGCAGGAGAGTGGAGGCAGTAAACGGGAACTCCGCCGCGTCGAGCTGGAGGGGGCCTATCTGCTCTTTGAAGAATGGGACGTGCGCTGGCGCACCTACCGGGCCACGAACACGACGGGGCGAGAGTTGCAGGTGCTCGTCGAGCATCCCCGCGCCGAGGGTTACGAGCTCTTCAACACCCCCGAGCCCCGGGAGCGCATCGAGAACCACGACCGTTTTGCTCTTCCGGTGCCCGCCGGGGAGCTGCGCTGGATCACCGTGCAGGAGCGGCGCTTGCTCCGGCGCAAGGAGGAGCTGCGCAAGCAATCCTTGCAGGAGTTGCGGCGCTACCTCGAACGGGGGCTGATGGAGCAGGCGGTGCTGGACCGGCTGGCGAAGCTGATGATGCTCTGGGACAGTGTTGCCGAGTACGAGCGGCAGCTCGAGGCGCTGGCGGAGGAGCGGGAGAAGCTCTATCAGGCCCAACGTCAGATTCAGGCCAATATGGGTGCGCTGGGTCAGATGGGGAAGGAAGGTGCCCTCCGGGCGCGTTACGTTGAACAGTTGGAGGGGGCCGAGGAGCAGCTGAAGGCCCTGGATCGGCGTGAAGCGGAGCTGCGGGCCGAGATCGAGCGCGTTGAGCAGGAAATCACCGGCCGCCTGGAGGCCCTCAACACACCGTAGCTGAAAATAACGCGTGAAGGTGTACACGTAACGACTTTTGATCTTCGACTATTTTTACGGGAGACACCGGTGCTTGTGTGCGCCATCCAAAAACGCGAAGGGTGATGCCTGTGGTGTAATGGATAACGCCCCTACTCATCCTCCATTCTTTGCCATTCGCCATTCGCCATTTGCATATTTTCGAAGGAGGAACAGATGCCCATCTGTAGAACCTGCCGCACGGAATATGAACGCCCTTTGCCCGGTGAACTGGTCTGTTCGGGCTGCGAGGGTCGGGTGCAGGAGAATTGGAACCTCTGCCATCATTGTGGGACGGAGCTGGAACAGGTGCGCCTCTGCCCCCGCTGCAAGAGCGACGTGCTCGCCTGGGAGCAGGAGAATCTGACGTTGGGGGGCTTCATCCTGCGGGGAGGGTGGCTCGGGCTCGTCCCCTCCTTGCTAGCTTTGGTGCTCTGGATCTTCGTGTGGGAGATCGCCCGCATCGGGACTGAGCGAGCGACACTGCATCATTGGATCACCACAGTGGTAGCCATTGGTGCCTCTGTGCTTGCTTTCCTCGTGCTCTACTTCAAGCGCCTCTTCTGGCGGGAGCGCTGGTGGGCCTCTCAGATCTATTCGGTGACCGCGCCGCCGTTGGTGCTCACCATGGTGCTGGCTTTCGCCCTCGGGACGCTTTTCGCCGTGGTCGCTTTCGTGCTCTATCAACAGACGCCTGAGATCGTTACGTACTGGGATCGCTTGCGCTTTGCCGCGGTCTACATCCCCATCTTCGTCTTCTTCACTGCGGGGCTCACGCTCGTCTATCTGGAGCAGTATGGCGAGCGGCTGAACGAGCGGGTCCCGCCTCCCATCTTTGTGGATACCAACCGGCTGCTGCGGGTCGTCGTCGACAGCGCCATTCAGGGTCTGAACATCACCGAAGAGCAGCCCCGCGCCCGCGACAAGTACGAGCGAGATTACGAGGTCCAAGAGGTCATCCGTAGTCCTACTACAGGGGGGATCAGCGTCCTCTTGCAGGAACGGCGCCGCGAGTGCCCCGAGGAGGGCACTAACGGCAAGACACGGAGTGAAAAGAACGGGAAGAATGGCAAGAATGACGAATGGGTGATGAGCACGTGGCGGGTGGACGCCGATCGCTGGGGCCGGCTTCAGGGGGTGCGGGCGCGGGGTAAGCAGTCCGGCCCGCTTCGGGATGACTTCCCCAGGGCCTATGGCCAGTATTCGTGACGGGCGGGGAATCAGGGCGTACGGCAGGGCAGTCCTTATCTGCAAGCCCTAGCCGCGATAGTCGAACTGCTGAGGGGTGATGAGAAACCGGTAACGGATTTGTTATTCGCCATTCGCCATTCACAGATTTTTCATTTCATTTTATGAAGGGAGAACGTGTGGAAAGAAAGATTCGTTGGGGGATTCTGAGTACTGGGAGTATCGCCCGCGCCTTCGCCCGGGGATTGGCCGTCTTGCCCGACGCGGAGCTGGTTGCTGTGGGCTCGCGCGCGCAGGCGACGGCTGACGAGTTCGGACGCACCTTCGGCGTGTCCCACCGCCATCCCAGCTACGAGGCGCTGGCCCACGACCCCGACGTGGACGTGATCTACGTGGCGACGCCCCACGTCTTCCACAAGGAGAACGCCCTGCTCTGCCTGGAGGCGGGGAAAGCGGTCCTCTGTGAAAAACCCTTCACGCTCAATGCGGCGGAGGCGCGAGAGGTCATCGACTTCGCCCGGGAGCGGGGCCTTTTCCTGATGGAGGCGATGTGGACGCGCTTTCTGCCAGCCATCGTCCAGGTGCGCCGCTGGCTGGCGGAGGGCGTCATCGGTGAGGTGCGCCTGCTCCAGGCCGATTTCGGCTTCCGCGCCGACTGGGACCCCGAAGGGCGCCTCTTTAACCCGGAGTTGGGGGGCGGGGCCCTCCTCGACGTGGGCATCTATCCCGTCTCCTTTACCTCCATGGTGCTGGGAAAGCCGGAAGAGATCGTCGCGCTGGCCCACCTGGGCGAGACGGGCGTCGATGAACAGGGGGCCTTCCTGCTGGGCTATCCAGAGGGACGGCTGGCGGTGCTCAGCGCCGCGTTGCGGACACAGACGCCGACGGAGGCCGTCATCCTGGGGACGGAGGGGCAGATCCGTCTCGCCGCGCCCTTCTACCGGACGGAGCAGCTGACGCTGGTGAAGCCCGGCATCGCCGACGCAGTCCGGCAGCGCTCGCCCGGCTGGCTGATCGAGGCGGGGCGGATGCTGGGCCTGAACCGCCTCTGGAAGCGGGGCGGGAGAGCGGGCCGGACCTTCCCCTTTCCCTTGCAGGGCAACGGCTACAACTACGAGGCCGCCGAGGTGATGCGCTGCTTGCGCGCCGGGCAGCTGGAGAGCGAGGTCATGCCCCTGGACGAGACCCTCTCCATCATGGAGACGCTGGACGAGATCCGCGCCCGGTGGGGGCTGGTCTACCCGGCGGAGGAGCAGCGGGGCTAGGCGGGTTCGTAAACGGATAACTTCCTGTCTTTCGCTCTTCGCCCCCGTCCCCGGGGGCGTTCCACCGGAACTCTTTACTTGCAGAGCCGAAGTGTTTGCCGTCAGCCTCTGGTGAGGCCCTGTTGCCTCTCTCCCCTCACCCGCCCCACACAGGGAACCCCGCCGCCTCGTGAGCGGCGATAAGCTCGTCCACCAGCTGCCAGATCTGATCGAGGTCCAGCTCGGCGGCGGTGTGGGGGTCGAGCATAGCGGCGTGATAGATGTGCTCCCGCTTGCCGGTGAGGGCCGCCTCAACGGTGAGAGCCTGCACGTTGACGTTCGTCTGGATCAGCGCCGCCAGCTGGGGCGGCAGCGCCCCCACGCGCGTCGGCTGGATGCCGTTCCTGTCTACCAGACAGGGCACCTCCACGCAGCATTCCTGCGGCAGATTGTCGATCAATCCCTCGTTCATGACGTTGCCGTAAACCACGCGGGGGATTCCCGTCTCCAGGCTATGGATGATGTAGGCGCCGTACTCGTGAGAGGGCGTGATCTCCTCGAAGTTCGTCGCCAGCTCTCCGATAACGCCCACCTCCCACTCGGTGGCGCCCGCCGCCAGCAGATCCCGTCGCAGTTGCTCCTGATCCACCGGCGTTTCGGGATCGAGTACCCGGGCGTGGGTGGCCTCCCAGCCGGCGATCTGGACCTCGCAGCGGCGGGGGTACTCATCGAGGGGAATGTTGAAGCGCTCCAGCAGGTCGGGCCGGTCGCGCTTGATGAACCAGGGGACGTACTCGCTGAAGTGCTCGCTTGATTCGGTGACGAAGTAGCCCAGCCGTTCCAGCATCTCGTAGCGGACGCGGTTCCAATCGGGCACGCGCCCTTCGGCGACGACCCGATGGAGGCGGGGATAGAGGTCCTCCACGCTGCCGTCGGGTAGCCGGCGCTCGAAGCGCAGGTAGAAGGCCAGGTGGTTGATGCCGGCCGCGAGGTAGTTGATCTCCTCCAGGGGAAGGTCGAGGTCGGCTGCAAGCTGCGCCGCGGTCCCCTGCACGCTGTGGCAGAGGCCCACCGTCCGGATGGCGCTGGCGCGATTCGCGGCCCAGGTCAGTATCGCCATGGGATTGACGTAGTTGAGAAAGATCACGTCGGGGCAGAGCTCCTCCATGTCGCGGCACATTTCCAGCAGGGGCGGGATGGTGCGCAGGCCGCGCATAATCCCACCGATGCCCAGCGTGTCGGCGATGGTCTGGCGCAGGCCGTACCTCTTGGGAATCTCGAAGTCGATGACGGTGCTCGGTTCGTAGCCGCCGATCTGGAACATGGCGAGGGCGTAGTCGGCCCCGTCGAGGGCCTGGCGGCGGTCGAGGGTGGCTTCGATGGTGGGGTGGGCGCCCAAGCTCTCCGCCAGCCGTCGGGCGACGATCTCCGTGGTGCGCAGTCGCTCGGCATCGATGTCGTGCAGGCTGATGGTGGCCTCGGCCAGCTCTGGAAAACTCAGCAGGTCGCCCAGCAGGTTCTTCGCAAAGACCGTGCTCCCGGCGCCGATAAAGGTGATTTTGGGCATGGAAATCTCCTCCGTAAACAACGAATATCAAAGGGTAGATAGGGGCTGCGCTATCCTAAAAATAGTGAGTGGTGAGGGGTGAGCAGTGCTGCGCTGCTCACCCTTCTATCGTCAGTGCCTCTCAGGGACAATAGTGCCCGGAGTCAAGCCCGCTCCTCGTGGCTGAGGGCGCAGCTGACGCGCCAGCGGCTGGCCTTCTTGCGCAGCTGGCGGCCCAGGAGGACGCGCTCCAGGGTGGCAGGGGCTTCGTAGAGCCGGCGTCCGGTGGCGTGGGCCACAGCGTTGAGCAGCGCGGGCGCCGTCGGGATCATCACCGGCTCCGCCAGGTTCTTCGCGCCGAAGGGGCCGCGCTCCCAGGAGGTCTGCACGAAGTGGGCCTGAATCTCCGGCACGTCTACCGCCGTGGGGATGAGGTAGGTATCGTAGTTGGTGTCTCGGGGGTAGCCCTGGTCAAAGGTGAAGTCCTCCAGCAGCCCGTAGCCCAATCCCTGCGTGATGCCTCCATACATTTGCCCGTAGGCGCCGATGGGGAAGAGGAGCTGCCCACCGTCGTGGGCCGCCCAGATGCCCAGCACCACGACTTTGCCGGTGCCCAGATCGGCCTCCACCTCCACCACCTGCGCGCCGAAGGAGTAGGTGTTGTAGGGCTTCCCCTGGCCCGTCTCCAGGTCCCAGTGGATGGCTGGCATCTCCCACCGCCCGGTGGTGCTCAGCTGGATGCCCAGCGCGCGGGCGTGGTCGACGACCTCCTCGAAGGTCGCCGGCTCCTCTGCCGGGCCGATGAACTGCTCGCCGTGGCGGACGACCTGCGCCGGCTGGCACTCCAGCAGGTCGGCGGCGGCGCTGTGGAGCACCGCCCGCAGCTGTTCGGCGGCGACGCGGGTGGCATTGCCGCCCAGGACGGAGGCGCGGCTGGCGACGGTGGGGCCGGAGTCGCGGGCCGTCTCCGTATCGGGACGGGGCATCTGGATGCGTTCCACGTCCACGCCCAGCACTTCCGCCGCGACGAGCGGGAAGACAGTGCGGGAGCCCTGCCCGTAATCGGTCAGTCCAGAAGTGAGGGTGAGGGAGTCGTCGGGATTGACGTTCAGGGTGCTCACGGCGAAGTCGGCCCCTTCTGCGCCGAGGGAGGTGCCGTGATGGATGCAGGCGACGCCGATGCCCCGCCGCCGATCGGCATCGAGGGGCTGTTGCGCGTAGGCGGCGCGCTTGCGGTCCCAATCGGAGGCCTGCCGGACCCACTCCAGCGCCCGGGTCAGCCCCACCTCGAAATCGAGGGGGTTGCCGGTGGCGGCGCGATCCCCCTGCCGCAGGGCGTTCCGCAGCCGGAAGTCGAGGGGGTCGATGTCCAGGGTTTCGGCCAGCTCGTCGATGGCCTGTTCCATGATGAGGCTGGCATCGGTGTTGCCGAAGCCCCGGAAGGCGCCGGACCAGCCGTTGTTGGTGTAGGCGGCGTAGACGTCGATGTGGGCGGCCTCGTAGCGGTAGGCGCCGCCCGCGTGCATGGCGGCCCGCCAGCCGATGAAGGGCATCACCGAGGCGTAGGCGCCATTGTCCATCAGCAGTTCGACTTTCACCGCCTTCAACTCCCCCTCACAGGTGGCTGCCAGCTGCACCGTTCCTCGGGTGGGCTCGCGCTTGTAGGAGGCCACCATCGATTCCTCGCGGCTGATCGCCAGGCGGACGGGGCGGCCCGTCTTGAGGGCCAGCGCCGCCGCCTGCGCCGAGGTCTCGTAGCAGAAGTCGTCCTTGCCGCCGAAAGCCCCGCCCACGAAGGCCGAGATGATGCGCACCTTCTCCTGGGACAGCCCCAGTACCCGCATCAAGGTGTTGCGGTTGACGAAGGGGGATTGGTCGTCGGCGTAGACGGTGACGCCGCCGTCGGGGGTGGGTAGGGCCACCGCACCCTCCGGCTCGATGTAGGCGTGCTCCTGGCAGGGGGTGGTGAAGCGCCCCTCGTATACGACCTCGGCCCGCTCGAAGATGGGGTCGGGGTCACCGTTCCGCACGAGATTGTGGGCGGTGAAGTTGCCCCGGGGCAACTCCTCCGCGTCCCAGCCCGTGGGGCCGACCACAGGTGATGCGGGGTCCAGCGCCGCCTCGGGGTCGAAGACGCCGGGCAGCGGTTCCAGCTCCAGCACGACGGCGCGCAGCCCGGCTTCGGCGGCCTCGGGTGTCTCGGCGGCGACGGCGGCGATGGCGTCGCCCACGTAGCGCACCCGCTCGTGGGCCAGCATGTAGTTATCGGCGATGGGGAAGCCGTAGCTGCCGTGCTCCACGAAATCCTCGGAGGTGATGGCAGCGACGACGCCGGGCACCTCCAGGGCAGGGGCTACGTCCAGCCGGAGGATGCGGGCGTGGGGCAGGGGGCTGCGGAGGACCTTCGCGTGCAACATGCCGGGGAAGTAGTAATCGCCCACGAAGCGGGCCCGGCCCGTCACCTTCTCCACCGCGTCCAGGCGGCGGGTGTGCTTGCCGATGTAGCGGGTCTCGTTCATGTCAGCTCTCCTTCTTCTCACGCCGCTGCGCTGCCGTCACCTCGATGGCGTCCACGATCTGCTGGTAGCCGGTGCAGCGGCAGAGATTGCCGGCGATGCCATAGCGGATCTCCTCCCGGCTCGGGTGCAGGTTACGGGCCAGCAGGGCTTCCCCAGAGAGGATCATGCCGGGAATGCAGATGCCGCACTGGACCGCGCCGTGGTCGATGAAGGCCTGTTGCAGGTCGGTGAGCTCCCCCTCGGGGGGGCGCAGCCCTTCGGTGGTCACCACCCGGCGTCCCTCAACCTGATGGGCCAGTGTGAGGCAGCCCAGCACCGCCTCGTCGTTGAGAAGGACGGTGCAGGCGCCGCACTCACCGCTGTTGCACCCTTCTTTCGTCGAGAGCATCCCGAAGGTGTCCCGCAGGACGGTGAGCAGGCTCAGCCCAACGGGGACCTCAGCGCTCACCTCCTCCCCATTGAGGGTGAAAGTCAGGCGTTGAGGCGGGCCGTCGTGCGCGATGCGAGTGTGAACCTGCCGGGCCGGATCGGGCGGGCGGGCCGCGACCGCGTGGGTCGAGGAGCGGTGGAGATGCTCCATGACCTCCAGCAGCCGGGCGTCGGCGCTCTCACTGTCGGGGGCGAAGACGTACTCCAGCGCCCGTTGCGTCAGCGCGATGATGACCGACTCTTTGTAGTCGGTAGACCAGCGCCGTCCGGAGATTTCGATCATTCGCGCGGCCATGAGCTGTCCGGCAGCTTCAAAGAGGGCGGGAGCGGGATATTTTCCCACGAGGGGATTCTCGATCTCGGTGACCCGGCGGGTGTGGTAGAGGGCCGCGCCGGGCACCAGCCGTACCTCGGCGATGCGCCCCCCGTCGTCCAGGTGGCCCACGGCGCTCATGGAGAGGCGGGCGATATTCAGGGCGTTGCGCCGTCCCAGCTTGACGAAGACGCTGCGGCCTGTCGGGGGAACGAAGCGAAATCCGGTGATGATCTCGCCGGGCTGGAGGGTGTGCCGGCTCGGCCCCGTGATGAGATCCTCGATGGCGACGGCTCGCGTTCCTTCCGGGCCGGCGATCTCGGCTTCGGCCTCCAGGGCGATGAGCGCGGGGAGGCTGTCGGCGGCGAGGGCGGCGTTGGCGATGTTGCCGCCGATGGTGCCCATGTTGCGCAGCTGGACGGCGCCAGCCTCGGCGGCCATCTGCGCCAGGATGGGCGCGCGCTCACCGATCAGGGGATGGGCCAGCAACATGCCGAAGGTGACGGCGGCTCCGAGGTGGAGCTCTCCATCCTGCATCTCGATGCGACGCAAGTCGGGGAGCTGCCCAATATCGACGACGCGGTCACAGGTGATCTCCCCGCGCCGCATCTGAATCATGAAATCGGTACCCCCTGCGAGCAGCCGGGAACAGATCCCCGGTTCGTTATGGAGGGTAAGGGCTTCTGCGATACTCTTGGGGCGACGATATTCCATGGGTGCCTCCTCCTACAATAGTCGGTTAGTCTTTAGTCGCATAGTCGTTTGGTCATTTTTGGGCCAGGATGGTGCGTGTCCGCATCGATGTCTCCTGGGTAAACAAGCGGCGAATGTGAATGGCGAATGGCAGACAACAAGGTTGTTACCCGTTACCCCTCATCCTTTTACTCATCTTGTTGGCATAGTTTCCACCTGGATACGCTTCACCAGATCATTATAGCCCTTTTGGGACAGAAATAAAACTAGATGTTAGACATCTGAGTGGGGGGGAGCGCTTGGAAAAGAAAAAGCGGGCAACTCTTAGAGTTGCCCGCCGGTTGAGTGCCGAGGGCCGGAATCGAACCGGCGACACATGGATTTTCAGTCCACTGCTCTACCGGGCTGAGCTACCTCGGCGCACAGAGGCTATTGTAGCCGAAGGTCGATAATTGTCAAGTTTGAAGATAGGCATGCAGAGTTTCGGCGACGGTGCACGCGTTGGCGATGGCGGGCGCGACAAGGTCGGCGCCTCGCACGGCGTCACCGGCGGCGAAGATGCCCGGCACGCTCGTCTCCCCCGTCTGTTCAGACCGGACGGCGATCTTGCCCCGCCGGTCGAGGCGCAAGCCGGGAATCTGCTTGGTCAGGGTGTCGTCAGGGCAGTAGCCCAGGGCGAGGACGACGGTTTCGGTCTCCACGGTGAAACGGGCGCCGGGGATAGGAACGGGCCGGCAGCGTCCGCTCGCGTCGGGCTCGCAGAGCGTCATGCGGTCGTAGAGCACGGCGCGTACCCGCCCTCCTTCATCCCCCAGGAACTCCACGGGGGAGGCCAGCCAGACGAAGGCGGCCCCTTCCTCACGGGCGTGAGTGTAGTCCTCGGCGTGGGCGGGCATCTCCGTCTCGCTGCGGCGATAGTAGCAGGTGACCTCTTGCGCGTTCTCGAGGCGCAGGGCGGTGCGCAGGCAGTCCATGGCGGTATCGCCGCCGCCCAGCACGTGGACGCAGGGGCCAACGGCGAGGGGCGTGCGCCACTGTTCTGGCAGCAGTGCCGGGGGCGTGGTGCTGCGCACCAGAAACTCTGTCGCCGGATAGACGCCGTCCAGTTCCACGCCGGGCAGCCCGGGGCAGATGTGCTGCTGGGCGCCGATGCCCAGAAAGATGGCATCGTAGGCTTGCTGCAGGGCCTCAAAAGGGAGGTCTTTTCCGACATCGACGTTGCAGCGGAACTCGACTCCCAGCGCTCTAAGCCAGTCGAGCTTGGCGGTCACCGTCTCTTGATCCAGTTTGAAGCCGGGAATGCCGTAGCTGAGCAGACCGCCCGGCTGGGGGTAGCGCTCGTAGACGACGACGCGATGGCCCTTGCGCCGCAGCACCTCGGCGACGGTCAGCCCTGCCGGGCCGGAGCCGACGATCGCCACTTTTCTTCCGGTGGGGGGCGGGAGCTCCGGCAGTGGGATCCCTTTGTCGCGCCGGGCGTACGTGCTGGTGAAGGCTTCGAGGCGTCGGGTGTCGATGGGCTTCCGTTGCTTTGCCAGGACGCAGGCTGTCTCACAGAAGTCCACGGGGCAGATGCGTCCGCAGATCTCAGGCAGGGAGTTGGTCTCTCGATAGACGGCTGCCGCTGCAGCGAATTCTCCCGCTTCGATCAGCGCCTGGGCCCGGGGGATATCGTTGCCCAGCGGGCAGGCTTCGCGGCAGGGGGCGTGCGCACACTGAAGGCACCGGCCCGCCTCCGCCTGGGCGCTTTCCGGGGTGTGAGAGAGGCGGGTTTCGTCGAAGTCGTTGACTCGCTCTTGGGGCGGGCGTTTTGGGGCGTGGGCGGGGGGAAGCTGCAGGCGCGCTTTACGGTCAATTCTGGATATAGCCACCATCCACCTCCTGAGTCTCTCTGCGAAACGTGAACGCCTGTATGGGCCTTCGGTTGGCTCCCTCTGGAGTTAGCAGCCGCCCTTGATGAGGGCGGCTGGGTCACAGATTGAGGATGGTGGGCCGTCAGAGCGACCAACGGCTCGGCCCGCTCTCCGCCGGGCCATCGGCACGACGCGAGGTGCGGGACTCTTTGAACAACTCCAGGTCGTTCTCGGGCCCCAACAGGTACTCGACGCGGGTCAACGCAAGCCGGTCATAACGGCTGTACCCGCAGGAGTCACAGCGCCAGAGGGGGAAGTTGGGCTGGACGATGAGCAAGTGTCCCCACCGCCGCACGTAGGCGCTGCGGGTGGGGCGCAACTGCCCGAGGGCGCATCTCGGACAGGTGTAAGTCATTTACTGCTCCGCGCCTTCGAGGATGGTGATGCTGCGACTGGCCCCGATCCGGCTGGCCCCGGCGGCGATCATGGCCTGGGCCTCCTCGTAGCTGTGGATCCCACCGGCGGCTTTCACTCCCATCTCCGGCCCCACCGTCTCCCGCATCAACCGCACGTCGTCGACGGTCGCTCCACGCTTGGCGAAGCCCGTGGAGGTTTTGACGAAGTCTGCCCCCGCCTCCTGAGAGAGCCGGCAGGCGCGGATCTTCTCCTCACGGGTGAGGAGCGCCGTCTCGATGATGACCTTGAGCCCAGCGTGCTGAGCGTGGCAGGCCTCCGCCACGGCAGCGATATCTGCGCGCACCCGCGCATCCTCACCGGCCTTGAGCAGCCCGATGGGGAGCACCATGTCGATCTCCTGGGCGCCCGCCTTCAGGGCCTCTGTCGTTTCGTATACCTTCGCAGAGGTAGACGTGGCACCGAGAGGGAAGCCCACGACGGTGCAGACCTCGACCTCGGTGCCAGCAAGGGCCTCGGCTGCCAGCGCGACGTAGAGGGGGTTGATACAGACGGTGGCGAAGTTATGCTCCCGGGCCTCCGCGCAGAGGGCTCGGACCTGCTCAGGCGTGGCCTCCGGCTTCAGCAGGGTGTGATCGATCATACGGGCGAGGGTTTCTCGTTTCATGGATGTGCCTCCAGGGCGGCAAACGTCGGTCGGGTAAAGGGTCCGAATTCATTGAAGGGCCAGTAACGGAAGACCGCCTTACCGATCAAGGCCTCCCGTGTGATGGTGCCCCAGTTGTGAGAATCACTGGAACTATTGCGATTGTCTCCAAGGACAAAATACTCGTCGGCTCCCACCACCCAGCTGTCGGTGTAGGCCACAGGTCCGCTGACGTAGGGTTCGTTGAGGACGACGCCATTGACCCAGATGCGTCCGTTGCGGGCCTCGACGTGATCCCCGGGCAGGCCGACGATGCGCTTGATGAGGGGGGTGTCGTCGGATTGTCCGGGGGGGGGCTCCAGTACGACGATCTCCCCCCGGGCCGGATCCCGCAGGCGGTAGCTGAGCTTGCTGACGATGAGGTACTGTCCCTCGTAGAGGGTGGGCTGCATGCTCACGTTGATCACCTGATAGCGTCCCGTGAGGGCGTTGATGCCCGCGTAGAGTAGGATGGCGAGGAGGAGGGTCTCTGCAAGATCGCGCAGCCAGCTCCAGAGCTGAGGAACTGGCACTTTCGATGGCAGCGATACAGTGTTTTCGCTGTCTTCCATCGTCTTACTCCGTTTCTCCCAACTCCGGGTAAGTGAAATGGGGGATGACGCCCCAGCGTTCGGGGGGCCAGTAGGAGAAGACAGCTTTACCGAGTATATTCTCTTGGGGAAGCAACCCCCACGCGTGAGAATCGCTGGAGTTGTTGCGATTGTCACCCAGGACGAAGTAGTAGCCTTCGTCCACATTCCAGCGGTTCTGGTAGGCGGGAGGGCCGTTGGTGTAGGGTTCGTTCAACGCTATTCCGTTGACCCATACCTGTCCCTCCTGAATCTCCACCTCATCCCCTGGAAGACCGATGACCCGCTTGATGTAGGGAATCTGCCCCCCTCCACTGGGGGGATCCAGGACGATCACGTCTCCACGCTCCGGCGGATGTAACCAATAGGTGATTTTGCTGGCGATCAGGTACTGCCCGCTCTGCAAACTCGGTTCCATGCTCTGGCCGTGCACCTGATAGCGCCCGGTAAGGGTGTTAATCACCAGGAAGATGATGAGCGCCAGCAGCAGGGTTTCCAATAGATCCTGCAGCCAGGAACGAATGCCAAAGGAGCGGCTCAACGAATCCGCTTTCAGCTCTTCTGTTGTCCCTATTTCTGTAGCAATCGGCTCATGATATTCTTCGCTCAACGATAGTTCCTCCCCACGCTAGCGCCTGAATTATAAACCATCTGGGGTGAGTTGCAACCGGTAGGCCTACAGGGCTATCGCCTTTGGCTAATCGGTGGACGGGACTTTGAACGTTACCTGCAATAGTCCTTGGTGTAGGAACACGGTCTCAAGACGGGGATAAAGAAGATTCTTGCCATGAGGGAACGAGTGCGATAGTCTACTGCAACGGACGGTACGCATCTGGGGTGTCGGGATTTGAGAAACGGTGAGCCGTGAGGGCGGCCTTTACGGTTCAGACCTCACGGCTCATTTTTATTTCGTGGTTGGTGGAAACTTACATGATAGGCTTGATCGTGGAGATGCTTGAGATGCGACCTTTCAGGAGGAGGATTCAGTCTTGTTTGCTGGCGGCCCCGCTTCGGTTTCATCCTCCTCATCTTCCCAGCCGATGATCCATACTGAGAGCCCGGCAACGACGATGGTGGCGACGATGAGGGCTGCCCACTGCGCGGGTAACAAGCCCACGTCGCGTGCCGACCAGACGAGGATGGCAACCATGCCAATAGAGAGCACGATCCAGGATGTGATTTGGGGATGTTTATGAATGAACGTTTTGATTTGATCCATGAGATCTCCTATTCTGGGAAGGATTAGATGGGACGGCTGGTGATCCCTTCCCGCAGTTTTCTGATCATCACTTCTGTGGTGCTGCGATTCCACTCTCGGACAGCATCACGCCAGTGGCGGTTGAGAGTGGTGACCTCCCGCCGCTCGTAACCGAAGAGCTCCCAGAACTCCACCAGCTCTTCACTGGGGCGGGGTGGGAGGAAAAGTATGGCGGCTTCGGCCTGGAGGAGCTGCGCCTGCTTTTCCATAGCGCCGATCAGCGCTTTGCCCGCAATGACCCGGTCCACAGCCGGAGCGATGAGGAAATCCGTGACCCGGACGACGAGGTTTTCCACCTGCCAGCCGAGGATGCCGATGAGCTGCTCCTCGTGCTCGGCGAGGAGGAAGCCCACATCGCTGAAGCGCTCGGCCACCTTGAGCCGGTCGACGATGTCGTCGCCGGGGCGCGCTCTGTTCACGAACTCTGCGATGGGCTTAGCGTCCTGCAGGCGGGCTCTCCGCACTTCAACCTGTGCCATAATCTCTCTCCCGGTATCAGAAGTAATAGTCAGAGTGCCACCATTATACCGCCCTTTCGGAGGGTGACAAAAGCGCCCTTGCGCGCGTTGTGTTTTTGCCGCTCGGTGCTATCATCATAGCCTGGAGGTGCAATGAAGCAGGTGACGCCCCTGGCCCTGGTGCCTGCATCCCATTTTCTTTATCACCAACTCGCCACGCTTGTGAATCAAGCCTACGCGGATTACTTCCTGCCCGTCCACCTGGACGCGGTGGATTTTGCGCGCATGTGTCTTTACGAGGATGTGGATCTGGCGCGTTCGGTGGTCGCCCTGGCGGGTGGGGTTCCCGTGGGCTCGGCACTTTTTTCGCGTCGGGAGGCGCGCGGCTGGATCAGTGGAGTGGGCGTGTTGCCCACCTTCCGGCGGCAGGGCATTGCCCGCCAGATGGTGACTCATCTCCAATCTGAAGCGCAAATGCTAGGTCTGCGCGCCGTCACGCTGGAGGTGCTGGCGCAAAACGAACAGGGCCAGATTCTTTACAGGCAGCTGGGCTTTCGGGACGTGCGGGAGCTGCTGGTCCTCACCCTGGAGGCGGGGATTTTTGAGCCGCGCGCTCTCTCTCCCTCTATTGCCAGCGCTGCCCCGGAGCGGTTGCTCGCGCTCTACAACCGTTTTCACGATGTACCGCCTTCCTGGCAGCGGGAGCCCGAGGGGTTGCGGCGGCGCGTCAACGAGCTGCAAGGTTTGGCCTTTGAGCGAGAAGGGCGCCTGTACGGATACCTGCTCTATGAAGTGCAACGTCATCACCTCTCTATCTTCGACGTGGCGGCCCGTCCGGGTCATCCTCAGCGACAGCGGGTCGCCGGTGCGTTGCTCCTGGCGTTGCACCGTTTGCATCCCACATTGGGCGGCTATGTAGTGAATCTCCCCAGCGCTTCAGAGCTGCTCTCCGTCTTCCGCGATATCGGTTATCGGATCTGGCAACGTCAACAAGAGATGAGCTGGCAGATCCCATCTTCCCCCTGAAGGAGGTTATTATGTCTGCTACTGAAGCTGTCCAGGCATCCGACGCCCGCGCGCTCTGTCCCAGTTGTGGGCGCTTTGTCGGTCCCTATGAGACCTGCCCCTATTGTGGCACTCACCTTGGCGGTCGGATTTCGGTGCGGGCGGTCAAAGTGGCTGCCGTGCTCCTGGCCCTGATCGGCCTGGTAGGGCTCTGGTGGCTGGCCCGCGCCACCGATATCCCCGCGCTGACCGTGGAGGCAGCGCAGGGTACGATGAACATGGCCTACGTCCGGGTCCAGGGGCGCGTGGTGCGCAGCCTCAGCTACGATCCGGAGAGTCACTATCTTGCCTTCTGGCTCGACGACGGTACGGGTGAGGTGCGCATCAATAGCTATCGGGACGTCACCCTGTCCCTTCTGGAGACGGGAAGGGTGCCCGCCCTGGGCGATCAGGTGGAGGTCGCCGGCACTCTCCGCATCCGTGAAGATTACGTCTCACTGACGCTCAACGTGCCCGAGCATCTGATGCTGGAGCGCCCGGCGCCGGTGGCGCTGCCGGCCGGCTCGCTCTCCGTGCTCGATGAGGGACAGCGGGTGCGTGTGGCGGGAGAGGTGCGCCGGCTTCTCGTTCCTTACGAGGGACTGACCCTGATCACCGTGCGCGATGAGTCGGGAGAAGTGGTCGTCGCCGTCGATGAGACCGTCGAGACGCTTTCGGCCCCGCTACCGGAGGTGATCGAGGGGCAGGGGATCGTGGTGACGGGCACGGTGACCCTCTACCGCGATCAGCCGCAGATTGTGCCTGCCTCTACGTGGGCCATTGCTTTGAGCGAGGCGCCGCCGCCGGAGGTCGTGGTGGTGGAGGAGCGGTCGCTGGCGAACTTCTCCGCCGCCGACGAGGGAGGCTGGTACCGGGTGCGAGGGCGCGTCGTCGCGCTGACCGGTTTCGCTGCCGGAGTGAAGGCCACTCTTGATGATGGCAGCGGTCAGCTGCGGATGCTGCTATGGGAGAGTGTGCATACGGCGCTCTCCGATCCTCTGGCGCTGGATGTGGGTGCCGATGTCGAGGTAGAGGGTTCCATCAGTGTCTATCAGGGCGAGGTGGAGCTGATCCCCGACGGGCCGGCGGACGTACGCATCGTCGCGCCCGCCCCGGAGGTTCCCTGGGTCGACGTGGGCACGCTCACGCCGCAGGACGTGGGGCGCGTTGTACGCGTGCGCGGGGTGCTCGGCCCGCCCGATTCCTTCTCGGCGGGCGTGAAGGCCCGCCTGGACGATGGGTCGGGGAGCATCATCCTGCTGCTCTGGTCCAACCTCGCCGGGCAGCTCGCCCAACCTCCCGCCGAGGGGATGTTGGTAGAGGTTGTTGGCGTGGTGGAGATCTACCAGGACGAGTTGGAGATCATCCCCCGTTCGATCTTCGATTGGCGTCCGGAGGGGGGAACCTGGTGAACAGCGCACTGCTTCCCTTACTGCTCTGGGCCGTGATCGGGGCGGTAGCGGCCTCACTGCTGGCCCTCGTTCCTGCCCTCCACATCTATAATGTAGCGGGGTTTCTGCTGCTTCTCGGCGGGGCGCTCGATCCCATCCTGGACCCCGAGCGGATGGCTTTCCTCTTCCTGGGGATGATCACCGGCTATGCTATGCTCAACACCATCCCCAGCATCTTTCTCTCCGCACCGGATGATAGCACCATCTTCATCGTGCTTCCCGGCCAGAAGTACCTCATGCAACAGCGTGGCTATGAGGCGGTGGTCCTTAGCGGCATCGGGAGTCTGGGCGGGTTGGCCGCGCTGACCCTGATGACGCCGGTGGCTTCGCGCCTTTTCCCCCTTGTGCGCGAGGTGCTGCGGCCCCATCTGGGGTGGATTCTCTGGACCGTCATCGCCTACATGCTGCTTTCGGAGTGGCCCAAGGGGACGGATCGTGCCCCGGCGGGCTTGCGGCGGTGGTGGGAAGCCTGGCAATCCCTGACGGCGGGTTTGGTGACCTTTCTGCTCTCGGGACTGTTGGGCTTCATCCTCATGTACCGGTCGGTAGTACCGGTGGAGGTCGCCTACCAGAATTTGCTACCTGCCTTCGTCGGGCTCTTCGCCGTGCCCTGGGTGATCCAGAATCTGCTGGCGCGGGTCGAACTGCCGCCCCAGCATCTGGCCCGCACCGTGGATGCGCCGCTGCTGCCGACCTTTCACGGTACGGCGGCGGGGGTATTGGGCGGGCTCTTCGCGGCCTTCTTCCCCGTGGTGACCGGCGGGATCGGCGGTTTCCTGGCGGGTCACGCGACGGCGCAACGGGACGAGCGGGCCTTTATTATCTCGCAGGGGGCTTCCAAGATCGTTTACTACGTGGGCGGATTTCTGCTCTTCTTTGTGCCCGGTCTGAATCTGACGCGGGGCGGCATGGCGTGGATGATCAGCACCCGCTACAGCTCATACACCCCGGAGCGTTACTACTGGGCCACGATGGCGGTGCTTGTCGCCGGTGTGGTGGCCTTCTTCCTCTCGCTGGGGATGGCGCGATTGGTCATCGCGCTGACGGCGCGGGTGAGCTATCGCACGTTGACAGGGGCTACCCTCTGTGTACTGCTCGGGGTAGTCTACGGTGTAACGGGCTGGAGCGGGCTGGCGGTCGCCGCCGTTGCCACGGGCATCGGGCTGATTCCCGTACTCTGGGGCTCCCGCCGGATGAACTGCATGGGGGTGCTGTTGCTGCCCATTGCTCTGAATATGGTGGGGGCAGGAGACGTCATCGCAGGACTGTTGGGGTTGCTCTAACGGTCCTACATTGATGCCTTACGACCGGTAAGCCGAAAACGGGGGTTACAAGCCAGCTAGGGGGAAATAGAGTTTTCAGTCCCGAGGGAAAGCCGGGATACAGCGGGGCGCAGAGGAGGACGGGGGTTCCGACTCCTCTGCGCCTCGAAGGTCAGGTTTAGCGTTTCGGGTCTGCAAGGCTATAACTTACTGTCAGTAAGCCGACAACGAGCGTTGCAAGCCGACTACATCGGGAAGTTGTTAAGTTTTCGGCCCTTAGGAGAGCTCTGCGGCAACTTTGTCTGTCGCTTCTTGAATCTCGGCCTCCTGCTGTTCCAGCAGCAGCCGCCCCTGTTGTTCCAGCTCTTTGACGCGGGTCTGGATCTCCTCGGTAGTCTTCTCCAGACGCTCGCGCGCCTCGGTGAGCGCCGTCTCGGCCTTGGTGCGGGCTTCTTCCGCCATCTGGGAGGCCTGTTCGGTCAGCTCGATCCCCTTCTGGCGGATCTGCTCGCGGGTCTCTTCGCCCGACTGAGGGGCGAAGAGGAGGGCGGCACCGGCGCCGATAAGGCCGCCAATGAAAAGCCCGGTGATGAAAGCGCCAAAATCACTTCGATTTGCCATGGTTGTTCCTCCTTAACTTATGTTTGGTTGTTGGATTTGGATCGTGGACGGGCAGATTTGGCTACGGTGACAACGTCGTCGACCACGCGCCGCACACCCGCCGTAAAACCGGCGACTTTGATGATGGGGGAGACCATGCTGTCGCTGACGAATTCCGTCGTGCCCCTCACGGTAGAGGCGGTGTCGTTGACGGAGCGAAGCAGGGGTTGAATCTCCTCCCGCAGCACCTTCACCAGCAGCTGCACCTGGACGGCTAGGACGATGACCGCCACGCCGATCAAGAAGGTCTGCACGGCGACGAAGACGATGGCGATATCCCGCACGATCTCCGTTGCTGCAGGAAAGCTGGCCATAAGCACGACGGCGGCGACGATGATGACGAGCAGGAGCACGGCCCCGCCGATGACATAAAGTTGGGTGCGCTTATCTTCCTGCGCCTGTTCCTCCGGTGTGGGTGCTGGTTCCTGAACTTGAGGGGCTTGCATCTCCATCCTTTTCCACCTCCCTGTGTGACTGGTTGCCCAAATTATACCATGCATTTCTATTTAATACAATCGCAAGCATCTATAATTGAAAGCCGCGCCCCGGCATTCCCGGGGCGCGGCGAAGTACAGAAGGCGGCTACATTACTCTACCAGCCGCAGGAAGATACGCCGGTAGAGCTCGTCGAAGATGTCATCCAGCTGGTCGGGGGTTTCGGCGTGGCGGTGGATGCCGCCGGTCAGCTCGGCGATGTGCCGCATCAGATCGACGTCCGGCCCGGCGCCCAGGGTGATGCTGTAGATGACGATGCCGTTGTTGCGCGCCTGCATGGCGTAGTAGACGGTGCAGACCTGGGATCTATGGACCGTGGAGCCATAGCTTGCCCCCACGGAGGGGGGCCAGAGGCTCAGCTCGCTGGAACAGGCGCTCGGCAGGTTGTCGAGGGTGTTGGTTTGCCCGTCGGTCATCACCACCATGATGTGGGCCGCGCCGGGCCGCCCGTAGTGTTGCGTTCCATCAACGACGCGATTGCTCAGCACGTCAATTCCTCGCCGCACGCCATCCCCGATGTTGGTGCCACCGCTGGCGTTGGTCGATTCCAGCTTCGAGATGACGGTGTTCTCGACGACGTTGCTGGAGTAGCCGGAGTCGGGATCGTACCCGGCGGCGCAGGTATCCGCGCCCCGGCGGACCAGGCACTCCAGGCGGCTCTCGATGGTGGCCCGGTTGTTGTAGCTGACGTACCCGATCTGATCGTAGCGCGGGTCGAGGCGGCGGACGAAGCGCTTGGCCGCCTCTACGGAGCCGCGCATGGGCTGTTCGTCATCGTAGAGGTCGTCGAGGAGGCGGTAGGGCTGGGGGTACATATCGGCAGTGCAGACGGGCCGCCGGGGGTCGGCAGGGGCGGGTGAGCCGCCGAAGCGTGCGTCGCAGGGATGGCAGGCGTAGTTCGTGCGGTGATCGTTGCTCACGCTCGTCGCCGGGGCGTTGAGGACGTTGTCGACCAGAGGGCGATAGCTGCTGTGGGGACTGCGATCGTTGGTGCTGAAGAAGGTATCGGGATCGCGGTTGTCGCTGGTGATGATCATGCGATCCAGGCTGACGCCGACGCCGCCGGCCCACCAGTGTAGATTATAGGTGACCCCGGCTTGCAGGTGCTGCCCGCAGGGCAGGTTGGCGCTATCCCCACATCCGGCCCCCCGCCAGCTCCAACTGTTGCGATGAGCCCCGTTGGTATAGTCGGTGCGGTGGGTGGTCTCGCCGCGTCCGATGGGTTGAGGGGCACTCCCGTAACTGCCGCCACTGAGGCCCCAGAAAAGATAGTTGTTCCTGGGGTTGCTGGAGTTCGAGTCACCGCCCTGGCCCCGGAACCAGAAGTAGTAGGTGCCGCTGGTGGGTACGGTGAACTCGTAATCGACGCGAGGGGCGGGGTGGGTGCCCCAGGGCGTATCTCGGCAGGTCTCGTTGGCGACAAGCCGTCCCCAGGTGCAAGGCACGCCCAGACCGTCGGCGTCGGTGGAGGTGCGGCGGGGGGCATGCTGGATATAGCCGCCCAGATCGTCCCGTCCCAGCGAGCCGGCCCCGTTGCCTTTGCGCATGTACCCGGGCACCCCCAGCTGGTCGGCCCTGTCGCCACCGTTGCGTTGCAGCACCCAGTAGGTCTTGCCGTACTCGTACTGCTCCCGCTGATAAGATACGCGGAGGAAACTGTACTCCTCCGCTTCGATGACGATATACCTGCGCGAGCCATAGGTGACATAGTCCAGCGTTCCCTCACAGTGATCGGCGGTTCCGTTGAGGTTGGAGTCCCAGGGGAGGGGGTTGAGATTGCCGCTGGGATAATCACTGCCGCTGGGAGTCCAGCAGCCGTAGCAGAGGGTGTCGAACTCCATGGAGCCGGAACGGTCGTAGACGAGGACGATATCCAGGTTGTTGATGTTCTCGGCGGTGGCGGAGCCGTTGACGGGGATATCCCCGAAACCGAAGAGCCGCATGAAGTAGACGGGGGCCTTCTGCTCCACCTCTACCCGGATGCGGCTGGAGGAATCGGCGATGTAGACGTTGTCACGGTACTCTGCCGTAGCGATACGGATAGTCCGCTCGGCAGCCTCGGCTGTGGGACCGGAGATGTAGTTACCGTCGATCTCCAGCCGGACGGTGGTGGTCTCGCCGCAGTAGTAGCTAGTGGCACCCGGATTGACCTGTAGCTCGCAGCCGTAGTCGTTTTCATCGAGAAAGGAGAGGGCGCGGATGTGCGCGGCCCCTTCCAGCGGCAGCTCGGCGGCGGCGGCGAGGGCGGCAGCGTCGGCGGCCCGCCGCGCCCGGATGCGCTCCATGTAGGAGAGCCCCAGGTCAACGGCAAGTCCCACGAAAGCGATGAGGGTCATGATTCCGAAGGCGACCAGGACGAGGCTTTGCCCCTTGTTCTCTTTGGCTGACATATCAACTCCTCCTTCAGTCGATGCGCGAGTCGCGCATGACGCGCATGCCTGATGATAGATACAGGGTTAAGGGGTTGTCGATTTGGAGGAGGTCCATGAAGGTGGGAAAGATGGGGTAGTGCGCGTAGAAGGTCTCGACGACGACGACCTCGCTGTTCTGCGGATCGTATCCTTCGGCTAGGCGGCGGTCGTTGATCTTGCTGGTGATGTCCCCGTGGAAGCCCTCGTAATCGCCGACGATGCGCGAATCGCCTACCACGATGGGGCGTACGACCCCATCCACGGTGAGCGTGCCGCTCACGTAGCGAGTGACGTTAGCCGGATTAAGGTTGCCGTTGGCATCGATGGGAAAGTGAGTGATAATGATGCCGAAGTTGCTGTCAGGCCCGGTCGTAATGTACTTGCTACGCGGTTCCCCGCCCTGATCGATGATACCACCCGAGTTCACCACGCGCTGGGCGACGGTCTCGACCTCGAAGCGCCCCCGTGACGCCAGCCGAATGCCCTCTCGGTTGGCGGATACGAGTTCGATGTAGTCGTAGAAGGCGAAACCCACGTCCACCATGCCGATCAACAGCAACAGCAGCAGCGGCAGGATTAGGGCAAACTCCACCAGTCCCTGTCCAGTCTCCTTTTTCTTCGTGTTTTTTTTGTGCATAGCCGACCCCCTTTTCCTCGTCTTCTCGATGCTCGCTATAAAAGTGGGAGACTGTTTCTCAAAACTCTGCAGGATCTTCGACCTCCGGCCCTGCGTGAGTTTCTTGATTCACTCCCTATCCAGGATGAAGCCCCAAGCTCAGATAAACTACTGGGTTAGGATGCGCGCACCGGTCTGCGCATCGTACTCCCAGACGTCCACGACCTGCCCGTCCTCGCTAAGCAGCACGAGCTGCCAGGTGAGAGCCCCACTCTTGCGCCGGCCCAGGTGGAGGGAGAGCGTCGCGTTCTCTGATGCCTGCCACATCTGCCGCCCGCCCGCCGCCCACCAGAACTCCAGCACCTCGGGGCTGTCCGCGATCCAGGCTTCGGGGTCGAGCAGGGTCTGGGTATAGGGTGAGCGCTGGCTCTGGAGCTCCTGCACCCCCTGTCCCTGTACCAATACCGTACCAATTCGTCCTTCGGATGGGGCGTAGAGCTGGAAGCTCCAACCGGGCGTGCCCCTATCCTGTTGAGCGATGGTGGCGGAAAGGGAGACCACCCCGGCGTCTGCCGCATTCCAGGGTGGGCCCCACTGTTGGATGAGGACGGCGTAAGCCTCGCGGGCCGGTGGAAGGGCGCGCAGGGGAGCCGGTAGGACGGAGGTGGAGGCGGAGACGCCCCCGGAACGCGGAGCCGGTGCCGGCTGGAGCCAGCTGAGACCCAGTGCGATGAGCACCGCCAGTCCGATGAGCCCCAGACCTACCAGTAGCAGTCGTTCTTTCATCATCGCCCCCTGAGGACCAGTGGCAGGAAGATATCGCAGCGATAGTCCTCCGGCAGGGGGGTGCGGGTCGGGGTGGGGGCGACGTAGAGCTCGCTGCCGAAATAGCTGTAGTAGACGCGGTAGACGTCGTAGATCCCGGAACGTCGCATGAAGACCTGGTGCAGCCCCTCACTCTCCTCGTTGGGATCGGGTAGCGCGATGGAGGGCATGACGCGGGTGTCATCTCCCGCCCCTTCCAACCACTCCGTCGTCTCCCAGCCGATGGTGTTGGTCAGCACGGCAGAGGCCCACGTGGTGGTGATGGTATATCCCACGATGTCACCATAAGGGTTCTCCTGGGCGATCTGCCAGGTAACGGCGGGCAGCCCGGGGCCGTGCAGCAGCAGCGTGGAGCGCAACAGTGTTTCGTACTCCTGGACGGCTTCGTCGGTGCCGGCGTACTGCCGGTTGTCGTTGGGGGGCATGGCGTCCGTTCCCACCTCCCTGGGAGAAGTGCTCAACAGGCCCCAACCACCGGCATCGGAGCGCCCGTAGAGCAGGGTGAAGCGTTTACAGGGAGGGTTGGGGTCGATGGAGGAGCAGCGATTCCACGTGGCGATCACGCGGTTGCCCCGGGCGGCGATGGCGGGGCGGGGGAGGGTGTCGACGGGGAGTCCGCTTTCATCCGGCCCGGAACAGAGGAGGGCGCCCTGGGCGTTCTCCTCGTCGTCGGGGCAGCGCCGGTAGCGCACCCGCCCATTGTGCCTTCCTTGTACGGCGGCTGGGAGACGCTGTTCCCAGACCACGTGGACGTACCCCTGATCGTCGACAGGAGCGTGGGCCCAGGCAATGGCGGGGGCGTAGGCGCCGGTGGTGCCGGAGAGACGGAGGGGCGCCTTCCACGTGCCCGCGCCGTCCGGACGGATGTACCAGATCTGGCTGGAGCGCTCGTGGTCGGGCACGGCGGCGAGGATGTCCCGGCGTCCGTAGACGACGTGGGGTTGGCCCGCGTCATCGAGGGCCAGGTAGGCCTCCAGCAGCCGGTGGGCGCCACTATCCGTATGGAGGGTTGTTTGTGTGTCGCACGTCCCCGTCTCCAGCTGGCAGGTGCGGTAGACCAGCCGGCTCTCGGTGGGGTTCTGACAGGGTACCTGCACGGTGGCGACGAGGTGGGCCGTGGTGCCGCTGAGGGCGATGTCGATGTGATTGACGCAGTTCTGCGCGCCTCCCCGTTGGATGACTTCGAGGGGGCCCTGCCAGCCGTGGAAATTTGCGTCCTCCGTGGCCCAGCGCAGCAGTGCCCGCCCGGCATTGGGCTGGCACTCCGTCGCCTGACCCAGCTCCTGAATCCAGGCGACAGCGAGCCAGCGCCCCTCCTCGTTCCGGGCCAGCCGGGGGCGCACGGCGTTGCAGGGCTCGCTCTGCCCGGAGAGCAGCACGTTGGAGGTGTGGCTGAAATCGGCCTGGAGCGGACCGGTCAGGTAGACCAGCGCACCCAACGCCAGCGCCAATAGCCCGGCGCTGACATAGAGGCGATGTGTATGTTGCGGTGTTTGGTTCAACACAAATCCCTTCTAGAAGGCTGCCCTCAGTTGAGCAGCAAATTTACGTTGTAGTTGCGCTCGTTCGCTTCCACCGTGAGTGTGGTGGTCGCCGTGCGCAGATTGCCGCTCACCCAGGCCTCGCTGTAGACGACGTAAGTATCGGGCGGGATATTGTAAAAGTGATAGGTGCCATCGTGGATGGAGAGGGTCTGGTACACCTGCCCTCCCTGGGAGTAAGCCCAGACTTTCGCCCCCGGCAGGATAACCGGCGCGTGGTACTCTCCCAGCGTGGTCAGCAGCCCGCCGAAGGAGGCGGTATCCGGGATATCGTCAGGGATGGGCCATTCGGTGCAGAGCTGAGCGCTCATCTGATCCATGTAGAAGTAGGTGCCGTTGTAGTCCTCGTCGTGGGTGCCGTTCCAGTAGAGACGCAGGTTGGCGTTGGCGTAGTTCTCCAGGTCGATGAAGGCGGAGAGATCGGTGGCGAGGTGATGCCACTGGTTGGGCGGTGCCCCGCCGTGCGTGACCGCCTGGGGCGGGGTGATGTCGCTGCCGGCGGTGTCCTGCACCCGCAGGTAGAGCACGTCGTCGGCGTCCGGGCCTCCGGGACTGCAATCCATCTCGCTCTTGGTGATGCGGTACTGGCCGTCGACGATGAGAGTGGAGATGGAGTAGGTCTCGCTGGGCAGAACGACGTCCTGGTAGAGGTAGGGCTGGAGGGTGGTGCAGGAGGTGCCGTCACCCGCCAGACTGGCGTGCAGGCGCATGGCAAAGGCGCCGTGGTAAACGTGACGCGAGGTGCGTGCGTAATCACCCGCTTTCCAGTATTCCAGCACAGTCGCCGAGTTCCCTTCGAAACTGGGAATGCGAAGGAGCTCGGTGCATTCCTTCAGTCCGGGCGGGAAGATGCGGGGGGTGTTTTGGGCCTCGGTGCAGATCATGAAATCGTCAAGGATGGCGGTGCCGTAATTGCTGGAGTTGTAGGAAGCATGGGCGATGCCGATGTAGTCCAGGGAATTGGGCGCCGTGTGGGTTCCCTGGAGGATCCAGTCTCCGGGGCCGGGATCCGCTGCCGTCGAATAGTAGTAGGTGTAGGTGTTTCCCTGGCGAACGAGCCGCACCCAGTTAGGAAGCCCGATGGTGCGATCGCTGTCGGCACGGTTCTCGCCGTTATTGTAGTAGGGGCGGTAGGCAGCCTGGGTGCCGGCGGGGTTTCTATCGCGGGTGATCATGTTCATCACGTAGGGCGAGCGGGTATCCTCGGCGTACTGGCGCAGGTGCAACCCCACCTTGGCCCAGTTACTCGTGTTGGGTTGCGAGCGGTCGATGACGCGCAGGCGGGCATCGAAATCGCCCTCGATGCCCTGGTAGATGTAGTAGAAGCGGTTGTCGCCACCCCACAGCGTGGGGCCGTTGCTGCTGATCTCCAGCCGTCCGCCGTTGATGTTGTAGGAGCCGTTGGCGCCGCCGATCCCGGCGGTAGTCCACTGCCCTCCCAGACCGCTATCGAAGCTGTCGCTCATGTTGCTATCCGGGATGCCGCAATCGACGACGAACTCCAGGGGGCCGAAGACGTTGTTGTCCTCTCCGCCGCTGGTCCCTTCATCAATGTAGTTGGTGGTATCTACCTGGGCCCAGAGATTGTTTGACCCGAAGGGCACGTGATCCAGAATCATCGTCAACTCGATGCTTTCCAGCGGTCCCAGGTCTGCCAACCACTGCTTGGCGTCGCCCAGCTGGCGGGACGCGGGAGGATCGTCCAGATTGAGATAGAGGTCGATGTCAAAGGGGATGCCGCTGATGGCGACGGGCGAGATATTCTCCACCTCTACGACCACGGTCACCGGGTAGCCCGAAAGTAGCTCGGTAGGGGTGTTGAGGATGCGCATATCGGCGATGATCAGGTCGGGCGGCACCTCCGCCACCTCGATGACGGCGGAGTAGGCGACGCGGGTGCCGGCGCCGCAGGCATTTGTGCCGCCATCCCCCGCGTGAGATTCGATTCGATAGCGACCGGAGACGCCCAGGGGCACTTCCACGGGAATGGTAATCGGGGTATCCCACGTCGCTCCATCAACATCCACGGGGTAGGCCAGCCGGCGGGTGATGGGGGCGCTCTCCGCGTCACTGGGACACCACCAGATGGAGTGGGGGTTGCCGCTGGGAGGATGGTCCCAGAGATCCACGCCGATCCAATCGGCGGGGGCCGGGTTATGATCGGAGACGACGAGGTAGGGACCTGTTGCCTCCCAGATCTTGGTGGCCGTGTCTGAAGGTTCCTCGGGATCTACTACCCCGTTCCCGTTGTAATCCAACCAGGCGGTGATGGTAGCCGTGGTCGGTTCATTGGCGTAGATCGTCGCTTCGGCGCGACCATCAGCGCCGCTCCAGGCTTCGTCGTATTGCATCCCTGTCCCCGAGTAGGAGAAGCTGCCTTCGTCGGTGAAAAAGGTAACGCGTGCCCCGGCGATGGGATCCCCCTGGGGATTGGTGACGATGGCGGCAAAATTGTGGTCACGATCCTCGGGTAACTCATTCGTCGCCACCGTGAAGTCGAGATTCAGGTTATAGACGGGCAGCGGGGTGGGGGTGGGGGTGGGACCTTCGGTGACGGTGGGCAGCGGGGTGACCGTCTGCTGAGGATCCACGATGGGGTCGTCAATGGGGAGACCGATGGTGGGGGGGGCGAGGTTACCGTAGCCGACTTGAACTCCTTCGTTGATCATCTCCACCGAGGAGCTGACGCGCACGTAAGGGTGCGGAAGGAAGGGGGCAAAGATCACGAGAGGCACGTTGTGCACCACACGCACTCGCACGGTCAGTCCTTGCAGGCCCGGATGATCTTCCTCAGGCAAGTCCTCGAAGGAGGGCAGGCCCCAAAGTTGAACGCCGAGCATGCCGCTCTCCTCCAGGTAGTTCTGGATGCAGGTGGAGCTGGGGATAATCTCTCCGTTGCAGACAGTTTCCGTGCGCAGTCCGTTGGCAGCTTCCACTGCTCTGTCCTTGATCAGCTGTGCCCGACGGGCATGATAGTCGGCATCACTCTCGTAAGGGTTCTCGCCATATCCCGGTGCAGGACAGTAGGGCCAAGGTTGTGCGGTATTTCCTCTCAAACAGGTGCCTTGATCAGGTTGGTAGGTGATGGCAAAGCGTGCGGCTTCCCGGGCAGCGTGGTTGACGGCCAGGTAGCCCTGCATCAAAAACGCGCCGTCGATGATTCCGAACAAGACCGCAAGCAGTAGAGGTAGCACGAGGGCGAACTCTACCATATTCTGACCGCTGTTGCGCTTTCTCATTAACTCCCCCTTTGTGTGGCGCTCGTTGTTCAGGCTCGCTCTTTCTGGTGACCATGGTCGTTATCGCTCATCTCAGCGATAATAACCAGTATTTGACCATAGTGTGGCTTGGGAAGCGCAGGTGAGGTAAAATTAATAGTATCGTTCTCCCATCCCAAAAGGTAACGCCCACTTCTACTAATCTGATTTTAACGCTTTCGTCATGGTTTGTCAACGGTACCAAGGTAAGGCCTGTCTGTGCCTACATTTAAGGTACTCTAACCTGTTCCCTACGGGGGGCATCGGCATCCGGCGGCGGGCTCCTCTCTTCACCTGAGATGATGCCGGGGGTTCCGGGCTGGTGGTGAGCGCGCCCAGAACGAAATCCGAGTTCTGTCGTCGATGTTCCGCACAATTCGAGTGTGGGGTCATCGCGTTTAGCTAAGAGGTGCTTGCGGCCTCTGTCTCGGGGGTGGCTCTGGCACACAATCTGGAGTGCGAAGCCCGTTTTTGCCCAAGCGCTCCGGAGACCGAGCTTCGAGGGCTAAATGCGATAGCCCGGATTTCGAGCGCCGAGCCGCACCGAATGTGATATAATTCTCATAGATTGAGCGAAAAGGGAAAGCTGTGACAGAGAAGAGAGAGCAGTTTAACGTGGTGCAGGTCCCATTGGGCCATGTCTTCAACGATGTGGAACTCCTCCGCCAGGCGCTCACCCACCCCTCCTACGCCCATGAGCACCCGGACGTAGGGGGCGAAGAGCGCCATAATCAGCGCCTGGAGTTTCTGGGCGATGCAGTTTTGGATTTTCTGGTGGCCTCATGGCTCTATCGGGAGTACCCGGATTTCCCGGAAGGGACCCTCACGCGCTTACGGGCGACCCTGGTGCAGACTACCACGCTGGCACGACTGGCCCGGGAGTTGGAAGTGGGCGAGGCCCTCTTGCTAGGGCACGGGGAGGAGGAGGGAGGGGGGAGGCAGCGGGACGCCACGCTCTGCGATGCGATGGAGGCCCTCGTGGGCGCTCTCTATCTGGACGCTTCCCTCTCCGTCGTCGAGGAACGGTTGTTGCCCTGGTTTGCGCGGGAGGCGCACGCCATTCTTGCTGCGGAGTCCTACGTGGATGCCAAATCCCGCCTTCAGGAGTGGGCGCAGGCCGAGACGGGGATCACGCCTACCTATCGGATCACCGATGAACAGGGGCCGGATCATGCGAAGGTGTTCACCGCCGAGGTGTTGCTCGAAGAGCGCGTGGTGGGGGAAGGGGTCGGCTCGAGCAAACGAAGTGCGGAGCAGGCTGCTGCCCAGGAGGCGCTGCACGGGCTCACGTTGTAAGGTGCAGGGAACGAAGGAGAGGAAGCAGTATGATGCGTTTTGATCGCTTTACCGAGCGCGCCCAGCAGGCCGCGCAGCAAGCCGTTGATCTGATGACTCGTTTCGGGCACAGTCAGGTGGATGTGGAGCACCTGCTCCTGGCTCTCGTCAATCAGGCGGAGGGGACGGTGTCCGCGCTGTTGCACGAGATGGGCCTCAATCCCGTGGATCTGGCCGCAGAGCTGGAGCGGATGCTGCAGGAGAACGCGCGCCCCGGTATCTATGGCGCTCGCGGTGGGCAGCAGGTCTTCATCACGCCCCGGGTGAAGCGCGTACTGGATCTGGCCCAAGATGAGGCCAATAAGCTCAAGGACGAGTACATCTCCACCGAGCACCTGCTGTTGGCAATCCTGCACGAGCGCAACACTGCTGTCTCCCGCTTCTTCCAGGAGCACAACGTGACCCGCGAGCGCACCCTGGAGGCTATCCAGGAGATGCGCGGCGGGCAGCGGGTGACCACCGCGCGGGCCGAGTCCGGTTACCGGGTGTTGGAGAAGTACAGCCGCGATCTCACCCAGATGGCCAAAGAGCACAAATTGGATCCTGTCATCGGGCGCGACCCCGAGATTCAGCGGGTGATCCAGATCCTCGTGAGACGCACGAAGAACAACCCCGTGCTCATCGGGGAGCCGGGGGTAGGGAAGACGGCGATCATTGAGGGGCTGGCCCAGAAGATCGCCGACGATGACGTGCCCGAGATTCTGAAGGGACGCTCCCTGGTGCAGCTGGACCTGGGAGCGCTCGTCGCCGGGACCCGCTTCCGGGGGGAGTTCGAGGAGCGGTTGAAGGGGATCCTGGAGGAGGTGCAGCGGGCCGAGGGAGAGGTCATCCTCTTCATCGACGAGCTGCACACCGTCGTCGGGGCGGGGAACGCGGCGGGCGCCCTCGACGCTTCCAACATGATCAAGCCGGCACTGGCGCGGGGAGAATTGCAGGCGCTGGGGGCGACCACGCTCGACGAGTACCGCCAGTATATCGAAAAGGACGGGGCGCTGGAGCGCCGCTTCGCGCCTGTCTTCGTGGAGCAGCCCTCGGTGGAGGACAGCATCGAGATGCTGCGCGGGTTGCGCGACCGCTACGAGGCCCATCACAAGGTGCGTATCTCCGACGCTGCGCTGGAGGCCGCTGCGCGGCTCTCCCACCGCTACGTCACCGACCGCCATCTGCCCGACAAGGCCATCGACCTGATGGATGAGGCGGCGGCGAAGCTGCGCGTGGCCCTCTTCACCCTGCCCCCCGATCTCAAGCGGATGGAGTCCGAGATCAACAAGCTGCGCAACGAGGAGGAGGACGCTGGCAACACCCGCGATTACGAGCGCGCCGCCGACATCAAGACCCAGCGCCTGCGCCTGGAGCAGGTCTTCGGCAAGAAGCGGGAGGAGTGGCTGGAGAGCCATCAGCTGGACGAGATCGTGGAGGCGGAGGATATCGCCGACGTCGTCTCGGCCTGGACCGGCATCCCCGTGGCGCAGGTGATGGAGGCGGAGGCCAAGAAGCTCCTGCGTATGGAAGAGGAGCTACAGCGCCGGATCATCGGTCAGGATGAGGCCATCGGCGCCATCGCCGACGCTATCCGCCGGGCCCGAGCGGGGTTGAAGGACCCCCGCCGACCCATCGGTTCCTTCCTCTTCCTGGGAGCGTCAGGCGTGGGAAAGACGGAGACGGCGAAGGCGTTGGCCGCCTTCCTCTTCGACAACGAGGACGCTTTGCTGCGGGTGGACATGAGTGAGTACCGGGAGGCGCATACCGTCTCACGCCTCTTCGGTGCGCCGCCCGGCTACGTCGGCTACGATCAGGGGGGGCAGCTGACCGAGTCCGTCCGCCGCCGCCCCTACCAGGTCGTCCTCTTCGATGAGATCGAAAAGGCCCACGCTGATGTCTGGAACGCGCTTCTCCAGATCCTCGACGAGGGGCGGCTGACCGACGGGCAGGGACGGGTGGTGGATTTCCGCAACACCGTCGTGATTATGACCTCGAACGTGGGGACGGAATACCTGCGGCGGGGTGGGGCCATCGGTTTTGTCCAGGTGGGCGACGCGCAGGAGGAGGAATCGCGGCGGCGGATGCTTTCGGAGCTCAAGCGCACCTTCCGCCCGGAGTTCATCAACCGTGTGGATGAGATCATCGTCTTCGGTCACCTCTCGCTGGAGCACGTGGAGCAAATCGTCGATTTGCAGATGCAGGAGGTGCGGGAGCGCCTGGCGGAATTCGGGCTTGAGATTCTACTGACGCCCGAGGCGAAGCACTGGCTTGCCGAGCAGGGATTTGATACCCAGTTCGGCGCCCGTCCCCTGCGGCGTGCGATTCAGCGTTATGTGGAAAGCCCCCTGAGCGTGCAGATGCTGGGTGATGGCTTCCAGCCCGGGGATCGGGTGCTGGTGGATGCGGGTGAGGAATCCCTGCGCTTTGAACGCGAGGAGCGCGCTCCGGAACCGGTTGTCGAGGCAGGCGCTGAAGCGCGTGCCGATGAGGGCGAGCCGGCCTGAGCGTGACGTGTTATTGTAGTTGGATAAGATAGCAGTATAATTCAGAATGATTGTTACCTGTGGTACCCAGCGTGGTGTCTTATAATCTGCTCAAAAGGAGGTGGATACTTGAGCTGAGGTGAGATAACGAGCACGTGCCACACGAACCCAACTATTCGTAAGCAATATTTTCTCTAAGGAGGAGAACAGATGCGGAAGAATCTGATAGTATTCATGAGCCTGTTGCTGGTCTTCAGCCTCGTGCTGACGGCCTGTGAGCCCGCTGCGGAGCCTGAAGAGGAGACCTTCTCCGTTGGCATGATCACCGACATGGGCGGCGTGGACGATAAGTCCTTCAACGCCACCTCATGGGCCGGCGTCGAGCGCGCAATTGAGGAGCTGGGCGTCGAGGGTTCCTTCCTGGAATCCCGGCAGCAGACCGACTACGCGACCAACATTATGCAGTACATCAATCAGGACACCGATCTAATCATCACCGTCGGTTTCCTGTTGGCCGATGACACCGCCGAGTTCGCGGAGCGTTATCCTGAGCAGCACTTCGCCATCGTGGATATGCCCTCGCTGGCCGACAACGTGCGGGGCCTGACCTTCGCCACCGACGAAGCCGGCTTCCTGGCGGGCTACGCGGCGGCTGCCGCCACGCAGACCGGTCGCGTCGCCACCTTCGGCGGCATCAACATCCCCCCCGTTTCCATCTTCATGGTGGGCTTCGAGTACGGCGTGAACTACTACAACGAGCAGCACGGGACCGACGTCGAGGTCCTGGGCTGGAATACCGAGGCGAACACCGGCGTCTTCGTGGGCAACTTTGACTCCACCGACGACGGGCGGCAGGTAGCCGAGACCTTCCTGAACGAGGGCGCGGACATCATCATGCCCGTGGCCGGTCCGGTAGGGCTGGGTTCGGCGCAGGCGGTGCGGGAGCGCGGCACAGGCTGGATCATCGGTGTGGATACCGACTGGACCATCAGTGCGCCCGAGTACTCCGACATCATCTTCACCAGCGTCATGAAGAACATGGATGTGGCGGTCTTCGACTCCATCGAGACGGCTATGGCCGACGACTTCACCGGCTTTGGTGGTGAGACCTACGTCGGCACCTTGGAGAACGACGGAGTGGGTCTGGCCTCTCTGCCCGACGGTGTGCTGCCCGACGGCTTTGCAGCCGAGCTGGAGCAGGTGCGGCAGGCGATCATCGCCGGCACCATCGATACCGGCTGGGCGAGCTACATCAGCGGCCTGGAGTAAGTGTGACTGACGGGAAGCGCGGTGCAAGCCGCGCTTCCTCTTGTGTAAGACTCCAACCGGAGTCTAGAATCAGGCACCGGCCTTCGTAGGTCACATCCCAACGGTTGTGGGTACGAGGGCCGGTTTTTCCAAGATGAAATAGAGTCTCAGTAGATCGAAAATTAGGCTCGTGGTAACCGCTTTAGCGGCCGTTAGACGGCTAAAGCCGTGACTTCAAACCCCAAAATCACATCTACTGAGTCTCGTCGGAAAGTGTAGCGCAGACTCAGGTCTATTTTCAGGAGGAAGGGACTATGCCCCCTGTACTAGAGTTGAAGGACATCACCAAGCGTTTCCCCGGGGTACTGGCGAACGACCATATCGATTTGACCCTGGAGCAGGGGCAGGTGCTGGCCCTGCTTGGCGAAAACGGCGCCGGCAAGAGCACGCTGATGAACGTGCTCTACGGGCTGTACACGCCCGACGAAGGCGAGATCTACGTGCGGGGGGAGCGGATCAAGATCACCGGTCCCGGTGACGCCATCGCCTTGGGAATCGGTATGGTTCACCAGCACTTCATGCTGGTTCCGGTGTTGACCGTGGCCGAGAACGTTATGCTCGGCATGGAGTCCATGCAGTACGGCCTCTTTCTGAACGTCAACGAGGCGGCCCAGCGTATCCGCGAGATCTCCGAGCAGTATGGCCTGGGCGTGGATCCCTATGCCCTCGTTGGCGACCTGCCCGTGGGGGTCCAGCAGCGGGTGGAAATCATCAAATTGCTCTACCGGCAGGCCGATATTCTGATTCTGGATGAGCCGACGGCTGTATTGACACCGCAAGAGGTGGAAGGTCTTTTCGAAGTTATTCGTTCGCTCATTGCCAAAGGAAAATCCATCGTTTTTATCAGCCACAAGCTCAAAGAAGTATTGGAGATCGCCGATGAGATCGTGGTACTGCGACGGGGAAAGGTAGAGGGGAGGGTCTCTCCCGAGGAGAGCGATGAACGGAGCCTTGCTGCGTTGATGGTGGGGCGGGAGGTGCTTCTCAGTGTGGAGAAGGAGCCCGCTCAGCCGGGAGCGCCCATTCTGGAGGTATCGGACTTGGAGGTGATGGGCGAGGGTGACCATCGGGCGGTTCGGGGGATTTCCTTCGACGTGCGGGGCGGCGAGATCGTCGGCGTGGCCGGCGTGCAGGGCAACGGGCAAACGGAACTGGTCGAAGCCCTCGCGGGCCTGCGTCCCATCCTCGGCGGGAGGGTGCGCCTGCTGGGGGAGGATGTCACCCACGCTTCGCCTCGCGTGATCACCGAGGCCGGCACCGGCCACATTCCCGAGGATCGCCGGCGGGACGGTCTGGTGCTCGGTTATCCTGTGGCCCACAATCTGATTCTCAACACCTACTACCGGCGCCCGATTGCCGAGGGACTGGTCTTGCAGGAGAAGGCTATCCTGGCTCGGGCGGAGGAGCTGGTGGATGAGTACGACGTGCGAACGCCGAGTGTGTTGACGGTGGTCGGCAATCTCTCGGGCGGCAATCAACAGAAGGTTATCGTAGCGCGGGAGTTGAGCCGTGCCAGTCGTCTGATTATTGCCGCGCAGCCCACGCGAGGGTTGGACGTGGGCTCCATCGAGTATATCCACTCCCAGCTGATTCGCAAGCGGGACGAGGGCTCCGGGGTGCTCGTGGTCTCAGCGGAGCTCGATGAGATCCTCTCTCTGGCCGACCGCATCATCGTCATGTTTGATGGGAAGATCATGGACATCCTCCAGGTCGAGCAGGCCACCAAAGAAGAACTGGGCCTGTTGATGGCCGGGGTTCATCCCGGGAAGCCGTCAGCGGCTGCACCAACAGCAAAGGAGGAGGCAGCATGAAGCAGAAATCAGCGCCCACGCCGCAGGAGCAAAAGACGCTCGGGGAGCGCCTCAAGGGGCTCTGGCGCACGTTGGCCGTCCCCGTGATGGCGATCGTGACGGCCCTCATCCTTGGGGCGTTGGTCATTGTGCTGACAGACGATTCGGTGTACGAAGCGTTTCAGGTGAGCCTGGGCGCCGGGCTGGCGCGCTCCATCCGCGTGATCTCCGTGGCTTACGGGGCCTTTTTCACCGGCGCTTTCGGCGATCCGGCGCGCGTCTTCAACGGCCTGACGACCTGGATCACGACGGGAGAGGCGGCGACCTTGATTGCTGCCCTCTACCCGATTACGGAGACCCTGCGCTATGCCACGCCCTACATCTTCACCGGACTGGCCGTGGCTATCGGTTTCCAGGGCGGGCTTTTCAACATCGGGGCTGAGGGGCAGTACTTCGTCGCCGGGTTGACCACCGTTTTCGTCGGATACAGTCTCACCGGCGTCCCTTGGTTCATTCACGTCCCCCTGGCCGTGGCAGCGGGCCTGGTGGGTGGCGCCTTATGGGGCCTGGTGCCCGGTTATCTCAAGGCCAAGACCGGTGCCCACGAAGTGATCAATACGATCATGATGAACTATATCGCCTTCCGGTTTGCCGAATATATGCTCGACGTGGGCGGCCCCATGGCCCGGGGTGATGGGCGCCCGGTCAGCCCGTTTATTGAGGATTCGGCCCGGATGGCTCAATTCTTCCCCTCCAATCCCAGTATCCGGTTCAACGTCGGATTCATCCTGGCGCTGTTGGCGGCGGCCTTCGTCTACTGGCTGCTCTTCAAGACGACGACGGGGTACGAGATTCGCACCGTGGGGCAGAACCCCCGGGCGGCGAAGTATGCGGGCATGAGCGTCTCGCGCACCATCGTGCTGACCATGGCGCTCAGTGGCGGGCTGGCGGGGTTGGCCGCCGCAACGGACATCTTGGGCGTGATTCGCTTTATGCCCAACGCCTTCTCTGCGGGCTACGGTTTCGACGCCATCGCGCTGGCGTTGCTGGGCAACAGCCATCCGGTGGGCGTCGTCCTGGCCTCCATCCTTTTTGGAGCGTTGCGGGCCGGCGCCCGCAACATGCAGGGCGTCGCGCGGATTCCCCTGGATCTCACCGAGATTCTCCAGGCGTTGATCATCATCTTCATTGCGGCTCCGGCAATCATCCGGGCGCTCTACCGGTTGCGTGAGGCCCGGGCCGGTGAAGAGGTGGTCGTGACGCGCGGCTGGGGTCAGCTTTAGGAGGCCATGATGAATAATCGAGCGAAAGTATCACAAAATCGCGCACGTACGCTGGGAATTATCTTCATTGCCCTGGCGTTGATGGTCGTAGGGCTCTTCTTGCCGGGCACCGTCCCGGAACAGGAAACCTCTTTCGTCTTTAACCTGGAGCACGGGCAGGCGTTACCCGTCGGCGATCTGGAATTCGACACCCAATTGGCTCTCTATCTGATCCTTGCCGTCTTGGTCTTTTTAGGAGCCTGGCAGCTGGCCCGGGGCTTTGGGCGGCCCTCCCTGGTCCTGGGAGTGGTCGTGACGCTCTTCGTGGTCGCCTTCCTCGCCTGGGCGGCACGGGGCAGCTCGATCAACGTCACCGGCTTGTTGCGGGCCACCATGCTGCGGGCCGTGCCCATCACGCTGGCGGCGTTGAGCGGCGTCCTCTGTGAGCGCTGCGCCGTCATCAACATCGGCATCGAGGGGATGATGCTGACGGGAGCCTTTACATCGGCGTTGGTCGGCAGTCTCAGTCAGAGCGCGTGGATCGGGCTGCTGGCCGCTCTGGCCGCCGGAGGCGTGATGGGAGCTCTGCTCGCCATCTTGACCATCCGCTATAAGGTGGATCACATTATCGCCGGCACGGCGATCAATATTCTGGCGACGGGCCTGACCAGCTATTTCAGTTCCCGCTATCTCCAGACGACCCCTGCCTTGAACAACCCGCAGACCTTCAGCGCTATCTCCCTCCCGCTGTTCAGCCGTATCCCGATATTGGGCCCCATCTTTTTCACCAATACGATGCCGGTCTTTCTGACCTTGCTCCTGGTCTTCGCTATCCACGTGCTCCTCTTCTTCACCCGTTGGGGACTACGCACGCGGGCGGTGGGAGAGCATCCCCGCGCTGCCGATACGCTGGGCGTGGATGTCTTCAAGATCCGGTACGTCAACGTAATTCTCGGCGGTATGGTGGCGGGCCTGGGCGGGGCCTATCTGGTGCTCAGCTCCGTCGCCCGTTTCAATGAGCTGATGACGGCCGGCCGGGGCTTCATCGGGCTGGCGGCGATGATTTTCGGCAAGTGGAATCCCGTGGGGGCCTTTGGGGCCTCGCTGATCTTTGGCTTTGCCGACTCCCTCCAGACCAACCTGGCCATTCTGGGGGTCCCCATCCCCTCCCAGTTCCTGCTTATGGCGCCTTATCTCGTGACGATGATCGTGTTGGCGGGCGTGGTAGGGCGGGCCAATCCCCCCGCGGCGGATGGTCAGCCTTACGAGAAGGAATAGGGAAGGTTGTCGTGAATTCTCAGGAATCTCCCTGGCCGATAAGGTTCGAGGAGCGGATGGCGGCGTGGCTCGGTGACGAGTCCGCCGCCTTCTTCGCCGCCCTGGCGAAGCGCGATATCGGGATTCGTCTCAATCCCCGACGGGGCGCGCTGGAAGCCCTGGTCGCGCGCCTCCCGTGGGAGACGTCATCCATCCCCTGGTGTCTTGAGGGGCGCTGGCTACAGGAGGAAGAGGTCGCGCTTGGAGCGCACCCCTATCATGCAGCCGGTGTCTATTACGTGCAGGATCCCAGTGCAATGGCTGCCGCTGTGTTACTCGATCCCCAACCGGGGGAGTGGGTGCTCGATCTGGCGGCGGCCCCCGGAGGGAAGGCGACCCATCTCGCGGCCCGGATGGAGGGCGAGGGGGTGCTGGTAGCCAACGAGATCCACCGTCGCCGGGCCTCCGTCCTCGCCATGAACCTGGAGCGGATGGGCACGACCCACGCGCTGATCACCAACGAGACGCCCGAGCGCCTGGCGGAGCAGTGGGCCGGGCTCTTCGACGCGCTGCTCGTCGATGCCCCCTGTTCGGGGGAGGCCACCTTCGTCCGCGACCCCCAATCGCGGCGGGCGTGGAGCCCGGAGACGGTGCAGGATTACGCCCGGCGGCAGCAGGCGATTCTGCATCAGAGCGCGGTGCTGTTAAGGCCCGGCGGGCGCATACTTTACGGGACCTGCACCTTCTCCCCCGAGGAGAACGAGGGCGTTATCGCCGCCTTCCTCGCGCAGCATCCCGAGTTCGCGGTGGCGCCGTTGGCGGCGCTGCCGGGGCTTCATCCCGGGCATCCCGAATGGGTCGGGGCTCCAGAGGCGCTGCGTCAGACCGGTCGCTTCTGGCCCCACCTGGGACCGGGCCACGGGCACTTTTACGCCCTGCTGCGACGGAAGGGCGAGCCGCCTCACGCCCTCCCGGAGCGGTGGCGGGGGAGGGGAGTGCCGGGCCGGGTGCTGAATCTCTACCGGAGTGGGGTGGGGGCGGCGCTTGCGGATGCGGCCCCTGAGGAAGGGCTGTGGCTGAGCAAGGAAGACCATCTCTACGTGATCCCGCTGGAGCCGGAGCTGTGGGAGCGGCTCCACGTGCTACGTCCCGGCTGGTGGGTGGGGCAGTTGCGTCACGGAGAGGTAACTCCCAATCACGCCTTGGCCATGGCCCTGCGGCCCGAGGGGGCCGCAGAACATCTCGCGCTGACCCCGGAGGATCCCCGCCTGGTGAAGTTCCTGCGGGGCGGCTTCTGGCCCGATGCCGAGGGGGCGGGGCATGTCCTCGTGACGGTGGATGGGTATCCGCTGGGCTGGGGGAAGCGTTCGGGGGGGCGATTGCGCAGCCAGTACCCGCTGCACCTGCGGCGGTGAGGGGGCTGTTTCTTGAAGAAAAGTAGGGGGTTACAGCTTATCGAAGTCCGTTTAGGTTGAATTGTCCACACCGAGGGAGTCATCAGTAGTTATGATGACTCCCTCAAGGTTGTTGTGAACTGCACTGGGGGGAATGAACGACCGATTTCAGCCTCAATTTGAGGTTGCTGCTTCCTGCTCCAGTATCTGCCGGAGACCACGTAGTGCCCGATGGCGTAAGTTGTGAACGGCTTGCCTGCTGCGGTCTAGTGCCTCCGCTATTTCCCCGTCCTCCCATCCGTAGAAGAAGTCGAGAAGAATGACTTTCCGCTGCGCTTCACTTGATAGTTGCCCGATGGCCTCAGTGAGTAGTAACTTCCAGTCCAGGGACTCGAAAGCGCTGTAGCGAGGAAAGCTATATCCTCCCAGAAGACCGAGGACGGGTGCATCGCTTTCAGCTTCTACAAAGCAGCCTCGATCCAGAAGATCGGGCGAGCGCTGTAAGTGCTGCAGAATGCAATGGATCAAAATGCGATTGGCCCATGCGATGAAAGGCACATCATAGGGATAATGATTATCGAAAATCCGTTGGCACGCCTCTTGTGCGTAATCTTTTGCCTGTTCCTGACATAGAGAGGGGGGATGGTTAGAATGATAGTGCAGTTTTTTGAAAGCCCTAACCTCCAGAAGGTGACACAACTCCTCCCAGTGTTCTTTGTCTCCTTCTCTGAGCCTATTTATCCTTTCGTGTTCTTTCCAATAATAACGTGCCACGCGTCCTCCATAGGTATGGAGGGTGCTGTCAGAGACTCCCTGCTCTGAGTTTCTCTCCCCGCCGGTAGCGTGGTGGAGGCGTCCACTGTACCAATTTCTTACCAGGATATCTACTAAGGCCTCAATGTGCTTATCCTGTTCGGTTAAGGTCAGGTTAGGGCGTTCCCTGTTCCAGAGTTGATGAAGCGACTCGCGTCCAACAGTTTTCATTTTTGCGATGACTTGGGGGGAGGAAGTATTCATTACCAGCTCCTCTTAAAATAAGAAACAATCCACTAAAATGGAAAAGAATATATGATTTTAACGAATTTCCGACCTACGTGAAAGGAAATGAACCTAATTTGCATTATATATTATGAGTGGAGATAAGGCAAGTGTCCTGCGACAGTTAAAGAGCGATAATGGTTAGAAAGACTCATGTTTTGTTAACAGAGGGATTTCACGACTACTGGATGTTTCGGCTAGATCTGTATCCCAAAAGGGGTCTAAATCAGGGTGTGGGAACACACTTCGAAGCGCGTATGTGAGAAGTGGAAGGGGCATATATGGAGTCGAAACAGAGCTTAATCATGACGGCCCAAGAGGTTGCGGAATATCTGCGTCTTGATGTGGCAACGGTTTACAAGCTAGCACAGGCGGGGATGATTCCGGGTACGAAGATTGGGCGGTCATGGAGATTCAAGAGGGAACTCATTGATGCATGTCTTCAGGAAGAGGATGGGGTGACGGAGAGTCCGATGCGGGCGCCCTTTGAAGGGGAGTAACCTGATTCTTAGGTTATGTGGTTTTAGATCTATTAGGCACCAATTTCTAGGAGGCGAAAAGATGTCAGAATTACTGCTGCACAAAAGATTGACTGGCTTGCTTTTGTCCATTAGTATATCTCTACTGCTTCTGGGGGGGATACTGGCGGCGCCATCACTCAACACTGCTTCGACGGATCCCGTAATCCGTTCAATTGTAGCGAATTCTTCTCTCCCTATCTCTGACACGCATCCAGAGCGAGGGATTTCCAAGACTGTCTATTTTAATAACAATGTTCCTGGAGTCATTACTCTTACTTTTGAATTGTCAGGCACTCCAACCCTGACTCTCACCCATGGGGCGGCCTTTGATAATGGATCCGAGAGTGTAACATCAACAGTCTCCCCGTTCACATCTTCGCTTTCATATAGTGTTGAGCCTCTGGGTGGGAATTCCTTGGGGGTTTTCTATACAGCAACGAATGCATATGGTGCCCAGGCCGCGATTCCTATCAATTATGTGCGCGACATTACGGCTCCTACAGCCTCTTTGGTTTCACCTGCTGCCGGTCTTTTTACTGACACGGTGTTAAGCCTTGTCGGTATGGCAGAAGACAATGAAGGTGGTGCGGGAGTTCGAGTCGTTTACGTGACCACAGATACGACTTCTTCTGAATGGGCTACGGCAGTTGGGACAACGGATTGGAGCTACACCACTGTGCTTCCGCGTGTCGACGGCGTGCCCTACACTGTTGCGGCTCGTGCCGAAGATTATGTGGGTATCCAGGGGGAACCTGCAATTTCTCTAATCACAGTGGATAACATAGCTTTGAATCCAGACACAGTGAATTCCACCGTTCCGTTGGATACCTGGGTCAATACGACCGACATTCCTTTCACCTGGGCTCAAGTGACGGATTACAGTGCTCCGGTGACCTATTACTATACGTTGACGACCAGTGCGCCCTATACTGTCACGGGGATTGACGTTTCTACACTCCTCACCGCGACGGAATTGCTGGTGAACGATAGCGGTATTTACACGTTCTATCTGCGGACCAGAGATGCTGTTGGCAACTGGGCGGATGACTCTCTTGCCTACGGACCGTTCCAGATAGATCTGGTGGCTCCTGTCGTCACTGATGCTGAGTTCAAAGTGTTTGGCAGCGATGAGCATCTGCACATTGTGGGGACACAGCTATATTACAATCTGGGACAATCCACTTTTCTTGTAACTGGCTATGCTGAAGATGATCTATCCGGTATAGAAAAAATTACCTTTACTGAAGCTTTTGGCGAAACGTCCGTTGATGTTATCCCCGAGGGCACTTACTGGGAATCCGATTTCTATCATATTAGTAATAGTGCTAATGAATCAGGTGTGATTACCGCTACTGTTTACGATCTGGCGGGCAACACCACTGCTCAGACCTATACCTATGAATTGGATGACTCTCCTCCTTATACAGGCAGTGTGTTCATCAATGGTGGTGCGGAGTATGCAACCGATGCGGTAGTTTCTCTCTCGTTGTTTGCTGCGGACTCGGGTAGCGGAGTAGCCGAGATGTGCATCAATCAGAGCGGCGACGAGTGTAGTGCGTGGGAGCCTTACCAGGAAGAGATAACACGCACTTTAGAGGGACTCGATGGTCTCAAGACGGTGTATGTCTGGTATCGAGATCAGCTCGGTAATACCGCTGGCCCGTACACCGATACGATTTTCCTGGATCGGGAGGCGCCTGAGGGGGGGATTACGATAGTGGAGGGAGCCTACACCAATCAGGTCACGGTGACCCTGAGTCTGACCGCGACAGACGAAGTGTCAGGGAGTGGCGTGGCGGTGATGCGGCTGCAACAGGATGAGAGGGGATGGGGGGCTTGGAAGCCCTTTGCTGATGAGGAACGCCCCTGGGTACTTGAGGGGCAAGACGGCCCCAAGACACTGGCCGTGCAATATCAGGATGAGGCGGGTAATGTGAGTGCCGTCTTCACCGACACGACTTTCCTGGATCGCGTAGCACCTGAGGGGGAGATTACAATAGTGGGGGGTGCCGCTACCAATCAGGTCACGGTCACCTTAAGCCTCACTGCGCCAGACGAATTGCCGAGCAGTGGCGTAGTAAAGATGCGGCTACGACAGGATAGCACTGAATGGGGTGATAATGCCTGGGAAGAGTTCGACGAGACAAAAGAATGGGTGCTTGTGGGAGAGGACGGCCTCAAGATATTGGAGGTGCAGTACCGAGATAGCGCGGAGAACGAGAGCAACATCTTTAGTACCACTATCTTTTTGGATCGCGTTTCTCCTATTGTCACTATCACCGTTCCGGCGCAACTGGCCTCCGGATCCATACCGGTGGAGTGGTCGGCAGAGGACCCAGAGCCTTCTGCTGAGGAATTGCGTTATACCGTTGTCTACCGGCAGGATGAAGGGCCCTGGGAGCCCTGGCTGCAAGACGTGATGGTGACGGCGGGGGATTTTGCTACTGTTACGTTGGGACATACGTATGCCTTCAGCGTGACCGCGCGGGATGCGGCAGGCAACACCGGGGTAGCTACCGGTACGACGGAATACCGAAGATATGAGGTTTTTATCCCTCTNNTATGCGCCATTTGTGAATGGTGATTTCGAGAATGGCCTGACTGGGTGGAGGGTAACACAGGCTCCCTTACCGGTGCGCGTTGTCGAAAACACTCGTGACATGCCTCCGTCTGAAGGGACGATGTCTCTTTTGCTAGGGGGTACCAGCTATGCATGCGATAGTGTCCCTATTGGAGTTGCGGCAGTGGAGCAGACTTTCACAGTTCCAAACAGTGCAACCAGTCTTGTCTTTGACTACATCATTTGGAGCCAGGATGCTTCCACGGGTCCGAATTATGATCGCTTTGAGGTCTATATTAACAATACCCTTGAATTCCCTGATGGAAATAAAGTGAATACAGGCTTGGGATGTGGTAAATGGTGGAGAGTGCCCGGCACTGATAATCCTCGAAACGGAGCGACCTCTGGTTGGGGACAGTATGAGATACTTTTGGGGAAATATCAAGGGCAAACGATCACCATTTCATTTCAAAACCATAGTCGGTACGACAATTGGTATAACACGTACACCTATGTTGACAATGTGCGGATAATTACTGAGTAATCGTGTTCTTGGGAGAGCGGGATTCCTCGCTCTCCCCTCGAAAAGTAAGGGAGATATTATGTCAAGAAGGCGATGTTTCGGATTTTTCCTGACCATCATACTCCTCTCAGTACTGCCTTTATTAGTCAGAGCTGAGAGCATCATAAAGACATTGGGGATTACGCTGGTGGACACCACGGATTTCCCCTCTACGCAAGTCTACTTCAGCGTCAACGATGTGGATGGGCTTCCGGTGAGCGATCTACAAGAGGGAGATCTCCAACTCTACGAGGATGATGTCCCCGTCGCTAACTTTGAGGTTACGCCTGTTGAAAATCCGCTTTTAATCGGAGTCGTGATTGATTCCGCGGTCAGCTTCAGGACGCGAGAGGGGGGGGCGACCCGGGTCGAACATGCCAAGGAGGTGGCGCGTTGGCTGGTCGCACCCCAATATGGGCGCTTATCACTTGATGATCAGGTTGCTATCTACGCTTTTCAGGCGGGTCAGCCAGTGCGTCTGGTGGATTTTACTCACGATCACCAGCGGGTTCTTGATCAGGGCATCGCTCTTGTCAGCACCGAGGGTAATAGCTATACGGCGCTCTTTGATATTTTACGTCAGGCTATCGGGGAGACTAGCGTACGGGCCGGAGCGCGACGCAGAGCGCTGATGGTGTTCTCGGACGGCGTGGATCGCACCAGTGCAGCAGATGTCGAACGGGTCATTCAGCAGGCGCAGGAAGCCCACCTGTTGATCTACACGGTGGGATTGGGCGCAGATCTAGCTCCTGACCGGCCGGGCTCTGCTTTCTTGCGCCGGCTTGCTGATGAAACGGGCGGTCAGTATCTTTGGTATCGACCCGGAAGGCCGGGAGCTGACGAACCTGTGCTAGAGTTGCTCAATGCCTTGGCAGAACAACGTAAAGGCTATCGGATTACGTATAGTTCAAATCAATATCAGGGAAATCCGAGGCTGAGGTTAGTCACTCGGCGTCTGGGAGCGCAAGCAGAGGATCGCGCGACCTTTGAGGTCCCCCCTCTACCCCCGGTGGTTACCGTGGATACGATTAAGCCGGGCGAAATTCTCGCCGGTTCGATTACTGTGCAGCCCTCCATCGCACGCACACAACGCGAGCTGGAACGGGTCGAGTATCGGATTGATGACCAGCTGGTCTTTACGGCACGCTCTGCGCCTTGGGCTTTCGAATGGGATACGCGAGAATATGCCAGCAGTGCAATCGAGTACGAGGAACTCTCCCTGTCGGTGGTGGCTTGTGATCTGGCCCAACAATGCAGCGAGCCCTATGCGCTGCAGCTGGGAGTCCGTCTTCCTCAACCCACGCCGACTCCTTCGCCGGTAGTTGTCTCGGAAACCGTTGATTCCGGGATGGGGACAGTGCTCTCGGCACTCTCATTGGTGGTCTCGTTGGCAGCTCTGGTCTTAATCGTTATCTACATGCGTCGTGGAGGTGGTCAAGCTGTGGGGCGAGTGGTGCAGGAAGTGCGTCGCAAAACGCGGGTGTGGATGAACCAGACCAAGATATTCGGCGCTGGGGGAGGAGGGAGCAACCACGTGCCTACTCTCTCTGTGGCCAGCGACGCGCATAAGGGCGAACGCTTCCCCCTTACCGGGCGGGTGCTCTTTCTTGGGCGGGATGCGGAACGTGCTGATCTGGTCTTTGAGTGGGATGATTATATCTCCCGGCGCCATGCTAAGATCGCGCAAGAGGGAGAGCAGTGGTACATCTGGGATATGAACAGCGCTAACCGCACCTGGCTCAATCAGGAGCTCGTCCGAGCTTCTCTTTCCGAAGGGTTGGATCTTGAGGAGGCCGTGCCTCTACATGATGGTGATATGTTGAAGATGGGGCCTGAATTGACCTTGCGATTTGAGCTGCCGGCAGTGAACGGTATCCACTCTCAATCTGAAGAATCGTCTGAGGCAGTGGATCTCACTACGCCTACCCGCGTGGTTGCCTCGGCTCCTGTTTCGAGCGCTTCTCAGGTGAACCCGGAGACGGATTCGGAAAATGTTGAGACCCTAATGTTGAATAGATAGCAGGTGTAACATGGATATGTTGAAACGAGGAGCGCAAGTTGGACCCTACGTCATCCTACAGGCGGTGCCGGGTGGTGTGGGGGGAATGGCTACTGTCTATAAAGCCCAACTTGGAAAGCAGGGGCCGATCGTGGCGCTGAAGGTAGCGCATCAGGGCATGGGGGATTTTCTCAAGGATGAGGGTGCTTTTCTAAGAGCGCGCCAGCTTGCTCATCCTAACATTATCAAAATTCTGCCTACGCCGTTGACTGATGGTTCTGAAGAGTACATTGTCAAGGATGCGCGGACGGGCTGTTGGTACTTTGCCATGGAGTTCATGGAGGGCGGCGATCTGGATCAGTGGATGCAGGTGCGTAAACAACTTACTATACGCGAAGCTCTCGAGATAACAGAACAGACAGGGAAAGCGTTGGATGCAGCTCATCAGGCTGGCGTATTACATCTGGACGTGAAGCCCAGCAACATTTTGTTCCGGAAGGACCCGCGCAGCAATGGTCACACAGCGAACATTGTTCTGAGCGATTTTGGCATCGCTCGCCCAGAAGGACGTATTGCTTCCGGGCAGACGATGACTGTGGAATATGCCTCTCCGGAGCAAGCCCGCCGCGCTCAGGGTGAGCCACTGGCGGTGGGTAAAGCTGCCGATCTCTATTCCCTGGCAGTTATCTTCTATGAGCTGCTGAGTGGCAAGTTGCCCTTCCAGGCAGAAAACGATACGGCTTTGCTGCATCACATTGTCTATGAAAGGCCGGATTGGGATATCGAGGTGACCCCGGAACTGGTCGCTGTACTTGAGCGTGCTCTGGCTAAAGATCCTGAGGAGCGATATAGTTCAGCCGCAGAACTTATTCGGGATATCAGGGCGAATATCCCCGAAGAAGTTCTCCGTGAGAAGATCCCCTCTATGCCCGTCCACGCTGGGAAACGAGGGTTTTCACCTTTGCTGGCTTTGGGTTTAGGCATAGTGATCGGGTTGGGACTGGGGGCCCCCGCGGGCTATCAAGCGGCGAACTCTGGTTGGGTTGCGGGGCCGTCCCCTGTCGTCACCCCGACACCAGAGACTCTCTCCCAGCCTTCTCCTACTTTACCCAGTGTGATTGATCGACCCACGGCGACCGCTATCCCTACCTCAGAACTGCCGGTCTCTGAACCGGAGGAGACTCCGGAGACGGTGAGGGTGCCGACCTCAACTCCTCTTCCGGCGACACCGACGTTTACCCCGCGACCGATACTGCCTACTCCTGTACCAGAGGATGGCTGATGTTTTACGCCAGCGTATTAGTATGAGCAACTTGCTCAGGAATTAAGTGTGAGGTGAAAAGTTGATTAAGACATCGGAAATGCCCATATATGGAGCAGTTCTGACCCACGTTGGAGGACGGAAGACCAACGAAGATGCAGTCTATGCGCCCATCGAGGTCGAAGCTGAGAAGATTGCAAATAGCGGCTGGTTGTATGTGGTTGCCGACGGCACCGGCGGTCAAGAAGGCGGCCAGACAGCCAGTGCTATGGCTACGGCGATTATCAGTGAGCGTTATTATGATGATGACAGCTTAGATATCGAGGAGCGGTTGCGCACGGCTATCCAGACGGCGCACGAGGCCCTCTATGAGCTTTCCCGTAAGGTATCCACTTGGGCCAGTATGAGCACAACGATTGTGGCGGCCCTTATTCATGAGGGCCAGTTGTATATTGCCCATGTAGGGGATAGTCGTGCTTATCTTGTCCGTGATGGTCAGGCACGCTTGTTGACCCGGGATCACGTCTGGTTGGAAGATGATGAGAACTACGGCTCTCTCATGCGCTGGCTTGGTGGCGGACGGGCGACGGTCGAAGTGGATACTCTTTCCCTTCCCCTTCAGGGAGATGATAAGGTTCTGCTCTGTTCCGATGGTCTGACGAATGTGGCAGATCGTGAAGATCTCCAGGAAGTCATCGCCAGGTTGTCCCCGGAGGAGGCCAGCAAGCATTTGATGGAGATGGCGAACCGTCGGGGAACGGGCGACAATGTCTCAGTGGCGTTGATACAATACGGTGGTGAGGCGCCTAAGGCTGCACACCCCACTTGGCTGGTTCCGATGGTTGCCGTCTCGGTAGTCGCAATCCTTATCCTGGGGATTGTGTTGGTGTCCGTCTTACGCGACCCGGTGCGAAGAGGGGCTGTTGATAGTATATCGGGGACGGCAACGCCGACGTTGGTGAGACAAATTGAAGGTCTGTTGGCGGCTACCCCTACTGCGACGCCAGTGACTACGAGGATACCGACAGCGGAACCAAATCCCATACAGACCTCCACACCTATGCCCGAGACCCCGACGCCCACTCCTCGCCCGATTCTGCCTTCTCCAGTAGCGACACCTGTGTCAGATGAGACTACTGAGGTGCCTACACCCCTCCCGGAGGAAACGTCGGAACCTTCTCAGCCGTCTGAACCCTCTCAACCGTCTGAGCCTGAACCTCCACCCGCCCGACCGTAGAAAGACAAGGAGCCGAGAGGGATGAATGAAACCGGTCTGATTATTCTGCTGCTGGTGGTAGCGGCGGGCGTGGGCACGCTGGTCTGGTGGGCCATGCGGCGTTCTCAACCCCGTAAGTCCGCTCGCCCTGTTGCTCCTGCCGTCTTGCAGACGATGTTCGGCGCCTTGCCGACGACGCGTTTGCTGTGCATCAACGGCCCAGAGCAGGGAGCGATTGTGGAGATTCGCGGCAAGCAGATTCGATTCGGCCGCAACCCGAAGTGTGAGGTTCGTGTGGAGGACCCTTTGGTTTCGTGGGAGCATGCACTTCTGACTTTTGATGCCAAGAGCAAACAGTATGTACTCTACGATCAGGATAGTACCAACGGTACCTGGGTCAACAATCAACGCATAGCTCAGCGAACCATAGCGTTGGGTTCCGATCAGATTCGTATCGGTCCGGCGGTGTTCGTGGTTAGGCTGGGCGACCAGCCGGTTCCTACCCCTACTCCCCTTCCGTTGCATAAATCACTGCCCGTGGCAGTTGAACGGGTCCACCGCTTGAAGGAATACGAAAAGCTGAAGGAGCTAGGGCGTGGGGGCAGCTCTGTAGTCTACAAAGCGCGTTCTCGGCGAGATGGACGTATCGTGGCCATCAAAATGTTGACCCATGCGGATCCGTATATGCTGACCAAGTTCAAAAGTGAAGGAGGGGTCATTCCCCAGTTATTGCGCCATCGCCACATTCTTCGGGTCTATGGATTGGGCGAGGTGCCGCAGACGAAGCAGCCTTACATTGTGATGGAGTATATCTCAGGGGGGACCTTGCGAGATGTTCTGCGCCCGGGTAGTCCGCTTTCTATGGAACAGATTGTTATGATCGCCGGGCAGATTTGTGACGCGCTGCAGTATGCGCATCGCAAGGGAGTGTATCATCGGGACTTGAAGCCTGAGAACGTCTTCTTTGCGACACCCAACACGACCAAATTGGGCGATTTTGGCATTGCCCGCCTGGCACAGTCTGTGACCCGCACTGCCAGTGGGTATTTGTTGGGGACCCCACAGTATATGTCCTATGAACAGGCGCGCGGCATCCCCGATATCGACGGGCGCTGCGATATTTACGCTTTGGGTGTGATGTTATATGAGATGGTGACAGGGTATCCGCCTTTCAGGGCTGACAATCCGTTGACTGTGGTGGACAAACATCTCAAGGAGAGACCTACGCCACCGCGACAGTTAGTGCCCCAGGTGCCGCAGAACATCGAAATGGTCATTATGCGGGCATTGGAGAAGGATCGCGATCTCCGCTTCCAGACGGCTGAGGAGCTGGCGCGTGCCTTGGGCTACACTGCACCTATGAATGGGGACGGGGTGCCGCCGTCCGCGCCGTCACGGGGGGAAAGATCTAATGCTATAAGGGGGGAGAAGTTGACGTTGGTGTGCAGTGATGGCGCTCAGTTCTTGCTTACAGATAAGGGATTGAATTTGGGGAGGGCCAATCTAAGTCCAAACGACGGAGAGCTCTCGCGGCAACATGCAGCCATTGTCTACCGGGATGGGGTCTACTGGGTGGAGGATCGGAACTCGACGAATGGCACCTTTGTCAATGGGCAACGGATTTTTAATGCGCACCCACTACAGGAAGGAGATCGAATCCAACTGGGAAACACTTCATTATACGTTGCAAGACGGTAGGAGATCGCGGTGGAGGTGAGTTTATGGGAGTAAAGAGTTAAGGGCGATCATGGGATATTGTATTTTCTTTTCTATCTTAAGGAGGAATCTGCCATGCAACAGCGGTCTACGGGTGTGACGGTTATTTCGATACTGTTCTTTTTAGGGGGCATCGCTATGCTGTTGACGGGAATCGGAATTTTGGCTATTCCAATTCCCGTCATCGATCCTCTGCTACAAATCGTAGCTAATTATGTGATCGCAATAGGGCTTAGTGCGGTGTTGTTGGGAGGGACCCAAATTGCCGTGGGTTGGGGACTATGGACTTTGAGGAACTGGGCCCGGATTACGGCTGTTGTCTTGTTTGCGTTAGGCGCTATATGGAATTTGGTAAGTGGGATTGGTCTGTTGGTTGGCATAGAAATATTGGAGATGCGAGTTGCCTATCCCGGTGCCGGAATTGCCAATCTCCTTATCGCTGCCTTGCAAGGAGTCGTAATCTGGTATCTGAGTACGCCCGATGTGGTGATGAGTTTTGAGGCTGGAGTGGGATATCCCCCGGTGGAGCGAACTTTTGTGGAGCCGGAACCTCTCACCCCTGTTCGTCCTACAGCACCGCCTCCTTCGCCACGTGTTCAAACGACGGAGGTCTATGGGCAACAGCCCCGTCCCACGGGTTGGTTGATCGCTCGCGACGGGCCTCAGGCCGGCAAGAACTTCGGCTTGAAAGCCGGCCATACGACGATTGGACGTGATACGCGCAAGGCCGATATCATCCTGGATACTTCTACTGTCTCCGGAGAGCACGCTCGTGTGCGTTATGAAGGGGGCCAGTTCTTCCTTTATGATTTGGCCAGTACCAACGGAACCTTTATCAACAACCGCCAAATTCAGAAGCAGATGCTTCGGGATGGCGACGTGGTGCGTTTTGGTCAGGCCGAGATGGTCTTTAAGAGCGTCTCTTGATGTTCACCGATATATCAAAAACTAGGAGAGGGATATGAACGACGAATACCAGGCCACTAAAAAGATGGACAATCCAAATGCTCAGGGCTGGGCAGACTCAGAGCAGGGCCCTGAATGGGCTGCTAATGAATACCGTCCCACGGTGCAGATGAATGCCGGCTCTGGAGGTGGTGGCGGTTATGGATATGGTGGGGATACCCCGGCGGCAAATAAAACATTGCGTTTGAAGCGTGAGCCCCCTAGCTTTGCCTGGTTGGTGATTGTGGAGGGGATTCACGCCGGACATATATTCAAACTCCATGTTGACGCAACGATTATTGGGCGTGACCCCTCCTCGTGTGAGATCGTCATTGATGATCCGTCCATTTCACGACAGCACGCCAAGGTGCGCGTGATGGAGGACGACGATAAGAAAAAGGTGTTTATGCTCTATGACCTGGCAACAGAAAATGGAACGTTGCTCAATGGCAAGGAAGTGGTCAGGGAGGCGTTGCACGATGGAGACCAGGTTCTCATTGGTCAAACAAGGTTGGTCTTCAAGCAGGTTCAGATATGAGCCATAGGTGTAGGATGAATTACCGGTCATCCTACACCTAGTCGATTTTCTATGCTTTATCGAAACTGGAGGTGGATGATGACAGCAAAAACCCAACTCATGGGGGCGTTACCGGCGCGGGGAGCGTGGTTGTATCTATTGAATGGCGTGCAAGCGGGACGGGACTATCGCCTCGCCGATACGACCACGATAGGAAGAGATGTTGTGGGCTGTGATGTCATCCTTTCCGATGCCAAGCTGTCGAAACAACATGCTCGGATTCGTAAAGAAGGAGAAGAGTTCATTCTGTATGATCTGGCGAGTAAGAATGGTACTTTTGTCAACGGTACAAAGATCCAGCGACAAATCCTCACTGACGATGATCTCCTTCTCGTTGGAAATACGAAAATGGTGTTCAAGGTTACGCCAAAGAGCATCTTTGAATAAATGTCAGGAAACTCTCAGATGAAGGCGTTGTCGTTGGCCATCGGGCACTACGGGCATCCCGGCCAGCAGCGGGAGCTGAACGAGGATAGTTATCTTGTGCTGACCACGCCTGCGTTGCCGCCGGGCTTGGACGCACTCTTTGTGGTCGCCGATGGCATGGGAGGGCATCAGGCGGGGGAAATTGCCAGTCAATCGTTGGTAGAACTGCTCGATGGTCTCTTTCGCTCAGAGGATTATCGCGATCTGGTTCTTTATGGGAAGCAGCACGAGGATTACTACATCGTCGTACTGAAAGAGGTGCTGGAATGGGCAAACGAGCAACTCTATCATCTATCTGCAGCTCGGCCCAACTTGAATGGTATGGGAACGACAGCGACAGTGGTTTTGATCGCGCAGGGGAACTATTTCTGGGGCCATGTGGGCGACAGCCGGGCCTATCTCTTGCGGGAGGGGGCTTTGCGACGGTTGACTACTGATCATACATGGGTAAATGAGCAGGTTTCCGCGGGTTTGTTAACACCTGAGGAGGCCCTGGTACATCCCCGGCGGAATGTGTTGACGCAGTCTCTTGCCGGTAGCACGCTGGTCCGCGTGGAGCGGGGTATGGAAACACTCTCTATCGGCGACCGCTTGCTTCTGTGTTCTGATGGCCTCAACGGTGTCGTTTGGGATGATGAGCTCCGCGAAATTCTGTCTGCAGAAGATAATCCTCAGCACGTTTGTGAGCGGCTGGGTGCCCTAGCCAATCAGCGAGGAGGGCCGGACAATATTACGGTGTTGGCGGCCTATGTTGACTATGGTCAGGGGGGGCAAGACATCCCTCTGGGAAGAGTTCTGGGGCCTGTCTCTACTGCAAATGATGGGAACGAGTCCCACACGGTAACAGAAGCTTTTTCCGGAATACGTGAACATCACCAAAGAGGTAATCCTCATAGCTTGCTGGTTGGTATCAAGCCATATGTTTTACTGGGTTTTGGTGCTTTTTTGAGTGGTTTGGGGATCATCTTGCTGTTACAGCTTGTTTCTGGACACGGCTTTTCTTTGGTCATTTATGTCGTTTTGGCTTTCATGTGGGGAGCAGTGATTGAGCATATAGTCGCTCCTCAATTTTAACGCCATTAAAGCCACGGTCGGTAATAATTTTAAGGAGGAATTTCATGTCACGCCGAATTTGTATGAGTACGTTGCTTTTCATTGTATTTCTGACAGGGTATGTGGCAGTCCCGCTCCAGGCTCAGGAGGCAGTCGGAGTAACGATACAAGAAGCTGACCTGAGTAACTATCCGCAGCTGTCATTACCTGTTTCTGTGTTAAGTCGGAGCGGGGTCCCTTTCCGTAATCTCACGAACGCAGATTTCGAGGTTTTAGAAGATGCAAAACCGCTTACGATTAATAGCGTGACAGCCCAGACCAATTCCGACCTTTCTGTGGCCATCGCTCTGGTTCTTGACTTGAGTAATAGCTCTCAGATAGATGATGTGAAACGTGCTACCCATCAGTTTTTGGATGTTTTGGGGCCTAACGTGAGAGTGGCCATCATAGGATTCAATCAGCCCTTGGATTTTTCCGACATGGACCCGGTAAAAGAAATAGGTTTTACGTCCAATCTAGATGCAGTCCGATCGGTTGTGGACGCATTGCCCCGAGGTGGCGCTTCCGCTGTTTATGAGGCAATTTACAAAGGGGTACTGATTACCGCTGATGAAGTTGCTGACCGGCGTGCGGTCATTGTCATGACTGATGGGCACGACACTGCTAGCCGGTCCGAAATTGCTCAGGCTGACACTCCGACGCGGGCGGCCAAAGATCGGGGTATTCCCATTTTCACCATTGGCGCCTACATGTCTGGAATGGGACAGAATCCTAACTACTTGAATGTGATCGCGCGTGAAACGGGCGGGCGTTATAAAGAAGTCGTAGATTTTGAACGATTGGATGATCTTTTCGAGGACGTTCTCCTCCAATTACAAACGGAGTATGTGTTGGATTTTCGTACGACGCTTGCTCCGGATGGGCAGGGACATCTTGTGACAGTACGGGCGACGACAGTAGAAGGTGTCGGGGAAGGGACGCGTACGGTCGTCTATCCCTCTCGCCCTCCGGTACCTCAAATCCTGAGATTACAACGTGAGATTAACAATGAACTTCAAGACTTGGAAGCCGGTACCAGTCTAAAGGGACGGGTGTTGCTGGTTCCTGAAATTACTGCTCAGAATCCTCTCGTGCGTGTCGAGTATTATGTTAATGGGACCTTGGCTCACACCGCTTTTGTGGCACAAGCTGTGGGAAATAACACGTACAAGCCTTGGGAATGGAGCTGGAATACCAACGCTCTGGAGGCGGGCACACATACGGTAGAAATCATCGCTTACGATGAAATCGGTAATGCTTCCCAGCGACTGGGCCTTGAAGTGCAAACTGAGGGTGGGAGTAATATCAATCCCTGGCTTATCCTGGCGGTGGTGGCAGCGATCATTTTGTTGTTGGTGGTCCTCTTCTTCATCCTGCGCTCTTCTCGGTCTCAGGTCTCGGTGGTGCAACGACCCGGTAACGATACCGTTATAGCGGATGGAGGTTGGACGGCGCCTACCTCCGATCCGGTAGAGACACCTGGGATTCCCCAGGATCCCTATCCTCAAGCGGAACCGGTGCTTACACAACGGATGGGAGGGTCTGTTCCGAAAACAGCTGGGCATTCTTTGACAGAGACAATTAGCATTCGGCGTAAATCCGAAGTCATGGGCTGGTTGATTGGGGAAAAGGGTCCGGTGCTAGAGCGAGAATTTCGCTTGCATGAGGTGACAAGCATTGGGCGGTTGGGGAGCAATGATATTGTGTTGGATGACCCTGCTGTCTCGCGCAATCACGCAAAAATACGCTTGCAGGATCACACCTTCGTGATCACCGATTTGGGGGCTGCCAACCCCACGTTGGTTAACGGGATGGAGATCGCTAGGCAGGAATTACGGGATGGAGATCGTGTGGAGCTGGGGAGCAGTGTTCTCGTCTTCAAACAGATTACGCCTAAAGATTGATAACATGGCGATAGAGGTGATCGGTGGCGTGCGGATTCAACACCGATCACCTCAAAATAGATTGGCAAAATACCGAGCGTGGCACGAGTAACAACACTCAAGAGAGTTCAATGAGAGAAGATTCAAAGTTTGAGCAACTAGATACCTACGAGGTCAAAGAACAGCTCTTCCAAGGATTGGGAAGGGTGCTTTGCGAGGCATTTGATCCTGTTAACGAGCGACATGTTTTGCTCTCCATTTGGACCGACCTGCCCGGAGCTGATGAAGAGTATTATGCGGCGCTTGAACAGCATATCCAGGCGCTCATGGTTCTTCGGCACCCCAATGTTATTGGCATTCACACTTACCAGATCCATCGGGAGCAAGCTCTTGTTTACTGGGCCATGCCTTTTGTGGCAGGACATTCTCTGCGGCAGCGACTGGGAAAGGCCTGGCCGGTGTCTGAGGCGGTGCGAGTAGTAGCCGAGCTGGCCCAGGCCCTGCATTATGTGCATCAGCAAGACCTTGTACATGGAATGGTCTGTCCAGAAAGCATTTTGCTCACCGAGCGAGGGTGGCCTTTACTCACTGATTGTGGGATGGCGACTTTTATCGAGGAGGGCCATAAGCAAGGACTGGCTATCTATTGGCCCCCTGAACAACTTCCAACGATGTCGGCTCAGCCGGCAGCCGATCTCTATGCGCTGGGTGCGATTCTTTATGAGATGTTGGTAGGGCATCCGCCATTCGAGGGCGAAGATCGGGAATCTCTGTATGAGAGGCAACTCCAAGGCCCGTCTTTCTCGCGAGCAGAGCGAAAAACGATTCCAGATGGAGTGGTTTCCATCTTGATGGAACTTTTATCCGCAAATTCCGAGGACCTTTTCTGTGATGGAGCGGAACTCGCGCGCAGGTTGGTCGCTGCGTTGCCTGCTGATAGTCCGGGAGTTGCTCGCCCGGTTACACCGCCTCCTAATACACACTTCGAACCAGAACTTTCTATCGAAGGTATGCGTGAATCCGAGACCACCCTCTGGTCAAGAGCGGCTCCCGTTTTGTGGCGCATCACACGCTGGCTCCTTGGAAAGATGGCTGCTGCAGCTGTAGTTCTGTTGTTTGTATTTGCTGCGTTGGGCATTGGCGCAACGTTTTTACTGACATCTCTTCTAGAACAACGGTTGTCTGTACAGGAGTGGTATCTAGACCCTTGGGCCGAGGGTGGAGAGACCCGCATCCTCAAAGAGGATTTGGATAGGCCTTTGCAACGTGCAGTAGAGCCTTATGCGCTGGGGTTGTTGAAGGACTTGGAGGCTGATTTCCAATCGCCGGATGTGATTGTAGTAGGGGGGATGTTCCAAGAACGTCCGTTGACTTTGGTAACGAGGTTAGATTTGGAATCTGGAGTTCCTCAAATCCAATTACAACAGTTGAATGGTATTCCTCTCTACGTTGTCGGCGGTGCTATCTCCAATGGTATTAATCGCGGCTTGCAGACCTCTTGGGAAACAGTTCCTGTTAGGGTGTCTGTGCTGCAGGTTGAGGCCGAACGTATTGAAGTTGTTCTGATACCTGTCCAGCGCTATAAGGGGGGGGAGTAATCATGGGTGAGCAACCACAGTTTATCCTTGCAAACCTGGAAACCGGTCAGGAAATCCCTGTCACAGACACGGTACGCATCGGGCGGGCACCGCAGAATGCTCTTGTTCTAGCGGACGAAAAAGCATCCTGGTTTCATGCCACGCTATGGCTCCAACAACAACAGCTCTATGTCCGTGATGAGGGCAGCACCAACGGGACTTGGGTAGCGGGTATCAGGATTTCGGAACCGACGCCTTTGCCGGTAGGAACACAGCTGCAATTGGGAAACACAGTGCTGGAGGCACAAAGGCAAACGCCTACTGCGATTCCAGCTGTCAAAGAAGCAGACCCCATAGTTAGGAGGACGTCTCGTCCTTGGATCCCTTTCGCCATTGTGGGGAGTGTCTTGTTGTTGATGTTAGGTGCTTTGCTCATCCGTTCTGAAGATGAAAATTCCGGTCTGCTTCCTACGGTGACATCTTCACCTGAAGCCATCTTACTCACAACTTCCGTGCCTTCTCCAACACTTGCCTCTGTATTCCCCCTTACACCAACGGTTGACATGTCTTCTCGGCCCAATCCTACATCTACTCCTCCACTGGCTCCAAGAATTCCCACTGTTGGATTGCTTTATCCTGCTCCAGAGTTGGCAGAACCGGGGGATGGGGCTTCCCACCAAGGCACACCGGGACCTCTCTTGTCCTGGGTGTCTCAGGGGACCCTTAGCGGAGATGAATACTACCGCCTCATCATTGACTACCCGCATCATGGACAGAATTGGAGAGAGGTGGGATGGGTACAGACTACCTCTTGGCGTCCGCCCGACTATTTATTGTCATTGCTCTCGGGCCCCAATGATTGTCGCTGGTCTGTCCAGGTGATGCAGGTTACCGAGAAAGATGCCATCGGTAATCCTACGGCTGGGAGGCCTATCAGTCCCTCCAGCGAAACCTGGACATTCGTCTGGACTGAGGAGGCAACTTCTGTTTCGAACCCTACCTCGCCCCTTCCCACACCTGATCCTAACCCTCGTCCGTAAAAGTATCATGAAAACCTTCAATCACTACCGTATTCTTTCTCTCTTAGGGCAGGGGGGGATGGGGACGGTGTATCTCGCAGAGCATCTAGAACACCGGTATAAGGTGGCGCTCAAGGTGCTCTTGCCCCGTTTTAGCGGTAATACTACTTTTGTGCAGCGTTTCTGGCGCGAATACCAAACGGTGCGCAGTCTGACCCATCCCCATATCGTGCGTGTCTATGAGTTTGGGAACTGGCAGGGTCATTATTTTATCGCTTCCGAATATATAAACGGTCTGCCCCTGGATCGATTGTTGGAGCAGGGGCGCCGCCTCAATCTCAAACAGACGGTTTCTGTGACGCAGCAGATTGCCAATGCTCTCGATGCAGCCCATCAGCGAGGGATCGTGCATCGCGACCTCAAACCCGGCAATGTATTGCAGGAGAAGGGGGGACGCATTGTCTTGACCGACTTTGGAATTGCCAGTATTCTAGATCGGGATAGCAATCTCACCCGGAATGGAGAAGTGATAGGCACCTGTGCCTATATGGCCCCAGAGCAGATAGATTCGCAGTTTCCCCTCACTTACCGAGCGGACATCTATGCCTTGGGCGTCTTGACTTACCGCATGCTGACCGGAAGAGAGCCTTTCCAGCGGGAAAACCATTGGGCTGTGCTGCGCGCGCACTTGCGGGAATCCCCTCCCTCGCTGCGGCCCTTCGGCGTGTCCCCAGCTGTGGAGGAAATCGTGTTAAGGACACTGCGAAAGGTTCCTGAGCAGCGTCCCCTATCGGCAAGTGAGTTTGCTACTCAACTGACCCGGGCCGCGGGTTTGTCAGTTTCCGTCACCCCATCCTTTCCACGAGGGAAGCCCATCCAACGCACTTTCCCGGTGCTCTGGGTGGTGCTCGCCATGGTGCTGATCTTCAGTCTGATCGGGGTGCTCTCGTTGGTGCGTTCCGGGCAGTCTTACACTGTGGTGCTGGACTTTCCCTGGACCATGGCCTACGTGTGTGGGGAGCGGGGAGATAATCTATGTGTAGTGGAGCATTCCGGTGCACGTAGAATTTTCTCTCACGGAACCCAGAGTTGGAGCCCTGCTTGGTCACCCGATGGGAAAAAACTGGCCTTTGCTGCAGATGCCAATGGTGAGATGGGGATCTGGATCCTGAGTCTGGACACTGATGCCGTTAGTGCTCTCTCCCATCCTTCCGGGTATGAGGCCTGGAGCCCTTCGTGGGCTCCCGATGGGCAAGCCGTGGTCTTTGACCAGAAAGTCGGCCACACGTATAACATCTTCAGCCAGCGTCTTGACGGCTCCGTGCAGACCTGGCTGACTTCGGGAGATACTTTGGACAGTGACCCGGATTGGTCGCCTACTGGGGAGCAGATAGCCTTTGTCTCTGATCGCGACGGGAACCTGGAAATCTACGTGATGGAGGCTAATGGGCGTAACGTCACCCGCCTCACCGATCATCCGGGCAGAGACTTTGCCCCCGTCTGGTCGCCTGATGGGGAGTGGATAGCTTACGAATGCCAGGATCAGCAAGGCGCTGATATAGATATCTGTATCATGGACGCTGAGGGGGGACGTCGGCAGGTCCTCACGCGGAACGTTGTGGATGATCGCCAACCCGCCTGGTCACCGGATGGTCAATATATCGCCTTTACTCGTCAGCGAACCGGCTCACCCTTGTGGGATATCTGGGTTATGCGAAGAGATGGTTCTGAAGAGCGCGTGTTGATCCAGGATCGTTATTCGAGCACCCATCCTTCTTGGAAGCCGTAGCCAGATGCTCATGGAGCCAACAATTGTGTTCATTGGGGTTAGGAGAAGCATTATGCGCTTGACGTTTTTAGGACGAACTCCCCGGCGTCCTGGGGTCCGGGCTCACCCACGGCGAGTTAGGAGAAGCATTATGCGCTTGACGTTTTTAGGACGGTGTCTGTTATTATCTGTACTGGGAGCATTACTGTTGTTCATGGGCCCTTCTCCTGTAGGAGCTGCCCAGGCCCAACAGCCGCTGCATGATACGCCCTTCCTGACTGATCAGCAGTTGGAAGACTACCGGGCCATGACAGAGGCGGAGATACGGGAATTTCTCGTGCGGCACAATAGCTATTTTCGACAGGAGATCGTGGATGTCGATGGTGTGGCCTTTGATCCGTCCGCCGTGATTGCTCAGGCTGCTCAGACCTATCGCATCAACCCTCAGGTTTTGCTGGCGACCCTGCAGAAAGAGAGCGCCGGCATTACCCGTTCCGCACGGCCTTCCAACGTGACCATGGCGTTCCTGATGGGCTGTGTGGCTCCCAATACGGCACGCGAACAGCTCACTTGCACTGCCGAACGTTTCCGATCCTACCACGATTCCTTGGACGCCCGAGGCTTCACTGCCAGCGGCTGGAAGGTTGGGACGGCCAAACAGACGCAGGATGGCGTATGGGTGACGCCCGCTACCCGCGCCGTTGCGGGACAGTTCACCTATACTCCCTATGCCGGGGTGCAATGGGGAGGGAACCGGGCTTCTGTGGGCGGTGTCTATCTCTTCTATGATGCTTGGCAGCGCTTCGGTTTCGGGCAACCCTCGTCGGAAGAGGCAGCAGTCGCTTCTGCTACCGTCTTTCTCCTCGATGTTTCCGGCAGTATGGCGCAGGATTGGCGGGGAGGTATCAAGATAGATTCCGCGCAGCAAGCGGCGCTGGATGTCATCGCGATGATTCAACAGGAGAGTGAATTCGGCGAAAGTGATCACCGCGTCGCCGTGGTCACCTTCCACACCGAGGCTGCCATTGATCTTCCGTTAACCAACGATTATGAGCGCGCCAGAGGTATCATCAATCGACTGGAACCTCTGAATAGGACAAACATTGGGCATGGGATACAGCTTTCGAACCAGGTTCTGTCCGAGGCCCCCTCAGACACGCCGAAGATCATTATTCTGCTCAGTGACGGCATCAGCAATGAAGGCCCCTCGGCGGCTGAGATCCTCGCCGGTCCGGTGCAGCAAGCTGCCTCAGCCGGTATCTGTATCTACACCGTCGGCTTTGGGGAACGCGGTGATCTGGACGAGACATTACTGCAAGCCATCGCCGATGGATCCGGCTGCGGAACCTATACGTATGCTGGCGCTCCCAATGAGTTGGAGAAGATTTATGTCCGTCTCCGTCACGAGTCCCTGGGAGAGGTTCTGGCCGAATTCGAGGGGCAAATCCGGCAGGACGAGACGGTGACCGTAGGGCAAGTTGAGGTGCCCGCCGACAAGGGGGAGTTGTACGTCACGCTACATTGGCCGGGAAGCGAACTGGATCTCATCGTGACCGATCCCCGTGGGCGACAGATTGATGTGAACGCGCCGGGCGTCGATCTGGTCAGGTATCAACGGATGGTCTATCTCATCATCAGCAATCCACGTCCGGGCTCCTGGACCTTTGATGCTTTGGGGTTAGATGTCCCCGAGGATGTTTTGACCTATGACGCGATTGTCTCCGTGCGTGACAGGATAGGACCCCCGTCCGGTGCCGGGCGTCCGTTGCTGATTTTGATGCTGATGGTGCTGGTCATAGGGGGCGGCTTGGGCCTGGTGGTGGCTTTGCGCCCACGTTCTGGAGCCACCGCGCTCACTTCGGGCGTACAAGTCCTTTCTGGGAACAATGGCGGTTCCTTCGTGCCTTTGCGGCGTAATAAGCAACTGACCATCGGGCGCGCTTCCAGCTGTGATTTGACCCTCTCCGATCCCCGGGTTTCGGCGCGTCATGCTAAAATCGAACGCACATCGGAGGGATTTGTCCTCAGCGACCTGGGGAGCCGTCAGGGTACCTATGTCAATGGAGCACCTGTAAAACGGGCGCTGTTGCGGGGTGGGGAGAGAGTACGACTGGGACAGACAGAGCTGGCTTTTTCCCTGCGCTCTGCGGGAGGCTCCGCTTCTGCTTACGTACATCGTCCCGATGCCCCCACGGCCTATCTGACTATCGTGGTGGGCGCAGATGAATTCGGGGCTCGCCAACCCGTCAACGCCAATACGCTGTTGGGTCGCCACCCCGGCTGCCCTGTGGATTTGAGTGCCGATGCTCTCGTCTCCCAACGCCATGCCTGGCTGGGTTATCGGGATGGAAAATGGTATATCGCTGATATGGGCAGCAGCAATGGGACGTTGCTTAATGGAAAGCCGGTGAAAACCCACTGGCTGCGTGACGGTGATGAACTGCGGCTAGGCAATACCCGGCTCCGGTTCAATCTTTGATTTTGACTCGACTTCATGAGGAGGCAGCAATGGCTTATCCACTTCGCAAGTCCGTGACCAGTGTCGGCAGGCATCCTCACTGTGACATCGTTCTGCCCGCCACGTTTGACCGTGTCTCCCGTGAGCACGCGCAGATACGGCGCGAAGGTCAGCACTTCGTGCTCTATGATACCAGCAGTGCCGGGACTCGCGTCAACGGTCGGCGTGTCAGGCAGCATCCTCTCCGTGAGGGCGATCAAATCCTGTTGGCCGATCAGGCCAGATTCTCCTTCTGGAGAGGGGCATTGCATGGCCCTGAAACCTCTGCTCCGCCGCCGGCCCCTACGCGATTGGAGCCGTCTCCGGCTTATGGCTCTCCCCCAGTACCTTATCCTCCCGTCAGCTCGGATAAAAACCGTGTGACCGCAGGGGTGTTGGCTATTCTGTTGGGGGTCTTTGGGATCCACAAATTTTACCTCAATCGGCCCTTAGAAGGCCTTTTATATCTGCTCTTTTCGTGGACCACCATTCCAACCCTCCTGGGGTTGATTGACGGCATCACCTATCTTTCCATGTCAGACGCGGACTTTGCCTACAAATATGGTCGATAAATATCTCTTGAGGAGGCTCCTGGTGGGGCTATGTTCTCCACGGATTAAGGACATTCAATGCCAAACCTAGCTGCGGAAAATCTCAATAAGATCGTCTTCGGCGGTGATACGCGCGTCGGTCGAGGACACAAGGTCAATGAGGATACCATCTGGATCCCCCAGGATGTGGATCGAGAGCTGTTGCGCCACAAGGGCTACCTCTTCATCGTTGCCGACGGGGTGGGGGGGTATCAGGGGGGACAGCTCGCCAGCCGGACCGCGGTGGAGGCCTTGCACCAGAGTTACTACGCGGATCCCGGCCCCGATCTCGAAGGCGCTCTGTACCGCGCGGTGGAGGCAGCTAACCTGGCGGTTCGCCAACAGGCCCACGACACCGGTTATGAGGACATGGGATCGACGGTGGTTGCCGCCTTGATTCACGGCCCTCGGCTCATCGTGGCCAATGTCGGGGATAGCCGTGCTTATCTCTGGCGCCGGGGGAAACTGCACCAGCTCTCCACCGATCATACCTGGGTGGCCGAGCGTCTGGCCGAGGGGGTGATCGGCGCAGAGGAGGCCGCGCACCACCAACTGCGCCACGTCATCACCCGCTCTCTGGGACAGCACCTTACGGTGGAACCTGCTGTGCAGAGCCTGACCTTGCAGCCGGGAGAGCGACTTCTACTCTGCTGCGACGGGGTCTGGGAGGTGCTACCAGAGACTAGGCTGGAGCAGAGAGTGGGTCGCCCTGCTTCTCCCCGGCAGATCGCGGAAGGCCTAGTCAACGATGCCCTGGACGCCGGCAGCGCCGACGATATGAGCGCAATCGTCGCTCTCACCACCGGCTCCGAGGCGAGCCTGGCGCAGAGCGTCCCATCTCTGCCAGGGGTCATGGCGCGCTGGCACGCTCTCTCGCCCACCGGATTTGTTCTGGGTAGCATCGCTGTGGGGATCTTGGGGCTGGCGCTTTTGGGGCTGCTCCTCTCCTCTCTGTGGAGCGGCTTGCGCCCCTCACTGCCCCCTACACCTACGCCCACTGCGACGGAGCAGGCTTTTGTTGCTCTCCCCCCGGCGACCCTGCCCGCTGCCCCGGAGCCACCCGTGGATATCGAGTCCTTCACCCCCACCCCGCCTCCTGCGACCCCGCTGCCCCCGACCTCAACCCCCGTGCCCTCTCCCACCCCGGCGGCGGGGCGCTATTGCATTCTCCCCAGCGGAAACTCTTCGGTCGATGATGATTATCCGGCTAACAACGTCAATCTGCAGAACTGCAAGAGCCAAGGCGGCTCCATCCCTGTAGGGGCCGATATTTCGGTGCCTCCGAATGAGGTGAGCCGTACCCGTTGTAGCCAGCCGCTCATCCGCGTGTTTTATGAGGGTAAGGAGTACTTCATTTTTCCCTACCGGATTGGTCTGCGCGATGCGGGCGGGCCATGCACTTCCCTTGACTGGCGCTCCCGCTTCAGCCGGCCCCGGCAGGAGTAATAACGTCACCATGCCTCAAGCTTACGCTTTGACCGACCAGGGGCTGCAACGTGACCATAACGAGGACGCCTTCTGGGTGCCGGAGCCGGGACATTTCTCTCCGGAGCAGCTGGCCCGTTACGGCGCGCTCTACCTGGTCGCCGACGGCATGGGGGGGCATCAGGCGGGCGAGGTCGCCAGCGGGTTGGCCGTCAGGCGCATTCCCCATGCCTTCTACGCCGATCCCGACCCTGATCGGGCGCAGGCCCTGGCGCGCGCCGTTCAGCAGGCCAATGCCGAGATTCGGCAGGCGGCGCGGGAGGACGCTCACCGCGCCAAGATGGGGGCGACTCTGGTGGCTGCCGTCCTTCAGGGGCAGCGGCTGCACATCGCCCACGCGGGCGACAGCCGCGCCTACCTCTGGCGGGCGGGACGGCTTCGGCGCCTCACCGAGGATCACACCTGGGTGAACGACCGCCATCGTGAGGGCATTCTGACGGCGGAAGAGGTCGCTCACCATCCCCTGCGTCACGTCATCACCCGCTCCTTGGGAGGAGACCCCCAGCTCACGTTGGAAATGGCGACGTACTCGGTGCAGCCCGGCGATCTGTTGCTGCTCTGCTCCGACGGTCTTTCGGGCGAGGTGCCCGAGGCCACCATCGGCCAGTTATTGGGTGCCCAGCCTCCAGCGCAGGCCGCTGCCTCTCTAATTCAGGCTGCCAATGCAGCCGGTGGAGCCGATAACGTCACCGTCGTCATCGTCCCGGTGGAGGCGACTCGTGGAGCGAGTGAAGTGGTTTCCTTAGCTACGGCTGTGGCCCCTCCTTCCAGCCGTTTTCAGTTACCACGCCTTGCCCTGCTGTTGGTGCTCATCCTGTTCTGCGTTGTTGGGGGACTTGTTCTCTCTCGGTCGGGCAACCTGCGGAGGTTTTTCGCTCCTGCGCCGACCCCCACCTTCACCCCCACGGTCACACCTCCTCCCACGTCCACGCTCTCCCCCTGGCCCACTCCATCACCCACATCCCCGCCCATTCCTGTCGCCACCCTTCCTCCAGCCTATCTGGGCGCGCCCATACCTCGCTTTCCTTACCCTGAACTGGATTTCGCCGAGAAATTCCGACGTTTCGAGATATCAGTGCTCGATTTGATGCCGGAACCTTTTCGAGAGTCGCCGTCTCGCTGGCGCCCCCGGCGTCCCTACGGCATTCTGCTCGAGGGTGAGGTGATCGCCAAGGGCGAAAGGATACCCTCGGAGTTTCTGTCGGGCACTGCTGCCTATACCATCGTGTTGCAAGAAGGGCTGGAAACGGGGGAGTTCGAGGATTCTAGTCTTCGTGACGCTAGTCGTTGGCAGGTCAGAATCGTGGGTTTCCTGGAGGATCAGCAACGGGTACAGGCTTTAAGAGTTGAGTTGCGCCTGAGCGAGGCGGAGCCTTGGCATACCGTCTCTGAACGGGTGCCTCAGAAGGGCCTGACGGCCTGGTTCTACGTCCAGCAACGTGTCGCCCAGGGCTTCTCGGCAGCTCCTGCTGCCTGCGACCATCTGGAGGCCTGGACAATTGCCTATTTGAGGGTAGAGTCTGGTCAGAGCACTCCCACAGTGTTCGGCGCTTATTGTTTGAACGGGCCCAGTCTTGAGGTGCCCTGATGTTGGTTTGACGTTACGCGCGTTCTCTCCCACTTTCGGCCCTGGCCCTTGAGAATAGCGTGTTGACCCACCAGGGCAACTGGACCTTAGACTTTCGACCTTCGACTTGGGACATTTTATAGAGGAAGATACTATGACCACAACCATCAAAATACTGGCTCACGGCGGCACCGATGCCGGAGTTCGGCGCCCGAATAACGAAGACGCCTACATTGATCAGTGGCCGAACCAAGCGCCGGAGATCCTGGCGGCGAAGGGCCTCCTGTACATCGTCGCCGATGGCGTCGGCGGCAATGACGCGGGGGAGGTCGCCAGCGAGATGGCGGTCACCCTCACCCGGCAGCTCTACTACAGCGACCCCAACCCTGACGTACCGTCCAGCCTCGTCGCCGCCATCGAGGAAGCCAACCGCCGGATTTACCGCCAGGCGTTGAGCACCCCGGCCCAACATGGTATGGGCACCACCCTTACAGCGGTTGTGCTTCGCGGCAATCAGTTCTACATCGCCAACGTTGGCGACAGCCGCGCCTATCTCATGCGCAACGGCCAGGCCCAGGTACTCACCCGGGATCACACTTGGGTCGCGGATAAGGTGGCTGAAGGGCTGATGTCACGCGAGGAAGCCGCCTCTCATCCCCAGCGCAACGTCATCACCCGCTCCCTGGGACAGGCCCTGGCGGTGCAGGTGGACGGTTTCGGGCCTTACACCCTGCACCCCTCCGATCGTCTCTTGCTCTGTACCGATGGCCTGAGCGACCTGGTGAACGCAGCGGAACTCCACGCCATCGTTACCGGCTCTGCCCCTCCAGAGGCCGTTCGTCGTCTCATCGCGCTGGCGCGGCAGCGTGGCGCACCGGATAACGTCACCGCCTTGATTGTCGGCACCCGGACGGCGGTGGCCTCGCGTGCATCGGCTTCGATGACGCTGGGGCAACTTGTTCCCTGGCTTGTGGGTGCAGTGTTGTTGCTGGGCCTTATCGGGGGCGGAGGCTGGGTGTTAGCGAATCGGCCATCCAGGCCAACGCCAACACCTGCGGAAATCTCCGTCGAGACGACGGCCACCGTCCCGCTCACCGTGCCGGCGCCCACGGAGATCCCGCTGCCGGAGGTTTCCCCCCTTGCCCCGGAGCTGGTGGAGCCGGACGCGGGCGCTTCCTTCTATCCCAACGCGACCATCACCCTGCGCTGGGGCGCGGCAGAGCTACCGGAGGAAGGGCGCTTTCAGGTTCTCCTTACGCGCGAAGACGGAACCCGGCTGACCCTGCCCGACGAGGGGCTGACCCGCGAACGGGCCTTCGCCCTCGACTCCAACACGCTGCGCGTCGGTACCTATCGTTGGTCCGTGCGGTTGGTCTATGAGGTAGAAGGCAAGTGGGAAGAGCAGGGACGCAGCGCCACGCGTACCTTTTCCGTGCGGCCTTATCCCCCCACCGCCACGCCAATGCCCACGGAGACCCCGACGCCTACCGTCACCCCGCTGCCCACAGAGGCGCCCCCTCCGCCGGCAGTTCCGCCTCCANNATCCTGAGTCTAGGCCATGAGCAAAGCAGAGCAATCCTTCGGCCCTTATCGTCTGGAGCGCGAGCTCGGACGGGGCGGCATGGCTGTCGTCTACCGCGCCCGTGATACCCGGCGGGATACGACGGTGGCCCTCAAGATGCTGCTCCCCCATCTCCGCCAGGAGACGGAGTTCGTGGCGCGCTTCGAGCGCGAGCTGCGCAACGCCGCTAGCCTCTCTCATCCCCACATCGTGCCTCTCTACGAGACGGGTGCTGTACAGGGCGTGACCTATCTGGCGATGGGTTACGCCGACGGCGGCACGCTGGCGGATCACGTCAGCCGCCACCCCCGGCAGCGGGTGCCTCTGCCCTGGTGCGCCGAACTGCTGACGCAGGTCGCCTCGGCGTTAGATTACGCCCACCTGCGCGGCGTTATCCACCGGGACGTGAAACCTACCAATATTCTGCTGGCCCGGCAAGGACAGATCGCCCTGCTCTCCGATTTCGGTATCGCCAAAGCTGCGTGGGACAGCCAGCTTACTTCCAATACGGCGCTCATCGGCTCGCCCTATTACATGGCACCGGAGCAGATCACTGGGGCGGCGGTGGATCACCGGGCCGATGTTTACACGTTGGGGCTGGTGCTCTACGAACTCCTCACCGGACACTTGCCTTTTGCCGGAGAAACGCCGCTGGTGGTGATGTACCATCAAGTTCACGATGCGCCCCAATCGCCGCGCGTCTTCAACCCGGCGCTCTCGACCTCTGTAGAGGCGGTGGTGCTCCAGGCCCTTGCAAAGAACCCCGCCTCTCGCTGGGAGACAGCCGGCATGTTGGCGACGGCCTTTCGTCAGGCCCTTGGCTTTGGCGCGGTGTCCTCATCCCCCGTGCGCCCTGAGGACACGCCTACCGTCCTTGCTACTCCACCCTTCCATCTTACGCCGCCGCCCGCACCCTCCTCTCACCGCTCATCCTGGCCCCCATGGCTGCCCTGGAGCATCGCCGGTCTGGCATTGGTGCTGCTCATGCTCTCTCTCGGAGCCTTGCTGGGAGATCTCTTGCCGCGTCGCGAGGTGCCGGAAATGCTCCCGGTGGCGACAGACGTAGCTACCGTTTTCCCGACGCTAGTGCCTGCGGAAATCTACGTCGAGATGACGGCCACCTCCCTGCCCGTCACGCCGGCACCGGATGCAAACCCGCTCGCTCCGGAGTTGGTGGAGCCGGAGGAGGGGGCGTCCTTCTATCCCAATGCGACCATCACCCTGCGCTGGGGC
>NPIE01004360.1_pt1 | contig 84335 bp, 61 predicted proteins | sample 8637661 | NCBI WGS metagenome assembly NPIE01 (sample SAMN07420842, study PRJNA396082) | bioreactor metagenome | isolation source: sample BA12 brine-fed electro-methanogenic bioreactor BA | place: Japan: Kochi | collected 2016-12-09
ACTTATTTTAAGTGGACAGCATTGTATACATATAATTAAAAACACAAAACCAAAAAATCTGGATTATGAAAAAGTTTATTTCAATTATGCTTTTACTTGCTGTTGCAGCAAGCACTTTAGCACAGGATTTCCCAATGGGAGTTTCTGATGGTACACAGGTAGCACCAAGCAGAGATAATGAGTATGTATGCCTGGATGGTTCCGTCTTTAGCCAGGTCGAAGCTTCTATGGATCAGGCTTATTTCTGTCAAGTTGGGTATCCATTCACTCAGGTTGCTGATGATTATATAGCATCGGCTCCATTCTCCAACATGAGATTCTGGGGTGGAGATGCCTTTGGCTGCACGCTGGCTGCCACCGAATCTTTTGATATCACCATTTACGATGGAAATCCTTCAAGTGGCGGAAGTGTTGTTCATTCTTTCACCCTGGATGGTGTGGTTACAATGATACCTGTAATAGCATTTGGCACACAGTTTTACCAGATTGATATTGATTTCGGAATTATAATCAATCAATTAAGTGGCTGGATAGCAATCTCAAGGAACAGTGCAACATGTGATGACGGTTTTGGCTGGTCAGCGGATGAACTCACTTATGGTGGAGGTAATGCAATGTCATATGATGGTACGTGGTTGGCCAATGACGGACAAGTTTTCTTCTGCCTTTATGGAAATGACCCTATTCCAATGCCGCTATCAGACTGGGCTATTTACCTTGGTATAATCCTCATCATAGCATTTACAGCATATCGCCTCAGAGGAATATTGTCCTGATCTGAGTGATGATATATGGATATTTCAAGCCACTTCGATACGAGGTGGCTTTTTTTTATGAGCTGATGGATGAGGCTGCAGTATAATAAAAAGCAATAATCCATCAGCAAACATTTCATTGCTTACTTTTGTTAAGTTCCAATAATTAGCAATCATTCTTATGATCCTATATTTCCTTCTTATTTTTCTTTTATTGATCCTGGCTGCTTTTCTTTTTTTGAGGCTGGAAGTTTTTGGCAGGCTGCCCGACAGGCAGGAAAAGAAAAAATTGAGTCTATCCCAGAATTTTAACGGCAAGTTTTTTTTGAATTCTGTTCCTACGCCCATGAAAATGAACCCAGTCAAATTGTTCAGGGCTTTCTCACAAAGTGATGCAGAAAAAAGAAAACCCGGCATTCAAATAGCTGTTCATAAACATTATAGTGCAGACTTCAACCCCAATGCATCGAAGAAAATGAAGATCATGTGGCTCGGGCATGTTGGATTGCTGATCGAATTGGCCGGCAAGCGCATTCTTATTGACCCGGTCTTTTCACACAGAGCTTCTCCAGTTAGCTTTGCCGGCCCGAAGCGATTTCACGAAAACCCCCTTGTTCTGGATGATCTGCCGCATGTCGATCTCGTCCTGATCAGCCACAATCATTACGACCATCTGGATCATGCAATGGTGAAAAAGTTGAAAGATTTGGAAACCCAATTTATCAGCACCCTGGGGCTTGAAACAACTTTCAGGCAATGGGGTGTGAAGTCCGGAAAGCATCATTCTCTCGATTGGTATGAGAATTTTAGTCTTGAAGATGTGGAGATCATTGCTACTCCCAGCAGGCATTTCAGCGGCCGTACCCCCTTCGACCGAAACAAAACATTCTGGTGTTCTTTCGTGATCCGTACAAAAGAAGAAAGTATCTATTATGAAGCTGACTCAGGTTATTTCAATGGCTTTAAGGAAATTGGCGACCGATATGGTCCATTCGATGTAACTGCCATGGGGATCGGCGCCTACAACGAATTGTGGGCAAACATCCATACCTTCCCCGAAGAAGCCGTAAAAGCGCATCTTGAACTCCGGGGAAGGAAAATGCTGCCTATCCACTGGTGCACCTTTAACCTCGCCCTGCACCCCTGGGAAGAATCTATTGAAAGAACACTTAAAGCTGCAAAAGAAAATAAAGTTGAACTGCTCTTACCCAAACCTGGTGAGTGGATTGATGTTAATGAGAATTACCTGAGAAAAATGTGGTGGTAATCAGATTAATAGAACACAGATAATACAGATAAAACAGATAAAACAGATCTTGCTGATAGAGGTTCATTTCAACAATACCACCGTACCCAATAATTCTTTATTTTTAGTAAAGGTTTCTGTTGTTTTATAATTAATGCGATAAATATAGACTCCTGTATTAACTGGCTTTCCATTAACAGAACCATCCCAACCTTGATCAATGTTTTTTGTTTCAAAAACTTTCTGACCCCACCGGTTGAATATTTGAAGCACATATCTTGAAAACTCACAGTCATTTGTAATTGGCTTGAAGGTATTTTGTAAATAATCTCCATCGGGGACAAATGCATTTGGTAGGTAAAGCTCGCATTCAACTGTTTCCTGATTTTCTGTTTTTTCAACCCTGATTGTATCAGTACCTGTCCCGCAGGGGCATGTAACTTTTACGTAATATATACCCGAACTTCTAACCACATAATCCATTGAGGTGCTTCCATCTTGCCATAAAAAAGTACAATTCGGAAATGATAAATGCAATGTAAGCTCCTGATTTTCTATTAAAATTGTATCATTCCCAAGATTAGGTCTTGGGACTGAATCCACACCTATAAACAGAGTTAAAATGCTATCACAGCCAAAAACAGATACGAAATTGGCCTCATACATGCCAGGCTCAGAAAGCCAGATGGAACCGAATAATAGGGAATCCCCTTCACAAATGATCGTATCTCTATTAAAAAGATAATTGGAGTTTAGTTTAAGTTCAACTTCTGCAATGCTATCGCATCCTGAATATGAGCTCAAGGTGTCCGAATAAATACCTTCCATTTTTTGCCATTGACCGAAGATCTTAATCGAATCTCCTTCACAAATAGAAGCTGTAGAATACGATTTCAGAGTGTCCTGGAAGTTTAATGTAGTTATTACTAAACTGTCACAGTTATGAAAACTTTCATATGTATCCAGATAAACCCCATTGTCTTTTTGCCATGCGCCCCCTACAAAAAGAGAATCTCCCGAACAAAGTTCTATTTCTATTTCCTTTAAAAAAGTATCATGAACAACAATATTATATTCAAGCACACTATCACAAAGATGAATGCTTAGCAATGAATCAAAATAAGTACCAGGTGATGAGATAAACTTGCCTCCGATCATAATGGAGTCCCTTTCACAAATGCTCGTATCGAACACTTGATGATATAATTGATTTGTGCTTAACACTAAAGTATCTCTTGAGGTACAACCTTCATTATTTGTTACATCAACCCAAAATATTCCAGCGGTATCGGTCAGGATCATTCGATTGGTATCCCCATTTTGCCACAGATATGAAGCATATCCAGAATCGATTGCAAGTACAAGATTAAGTCCTTCGCAAATGCTGGTATCATTACCAAGCCAAATATCAGGTTTGGAATATACCGAGATAATTTGACTAGCTTCATCTATTTGACCTTCAAGATAGGCAGTTAGTGTTACAAGATAGTTCCCGCTTTCTTCATAATCATGACTGGGATTAAGCAAATTTGAATAATTGTGTGAGCCGGATCCGGGATCACCAAAATTCCACATTACTGAATCGGGTTCAATTGAGATGTTTTCATAGAAGTGAGTTGGTTCGCCCTGACATGCAGGATTATATGTGAAATCAGCCTGTATCTGGAAAAATGACTGAATAAAAGGAGGCAAACCATATTTGGAAAACCTGCCTGCCAGTTCAACCCCTTCGCTTGTATAATTGCAAAGTGAGTCCGGCATGTTAGGAAATAAAATAGCCCCTAAATAAGTATTGTCAAATTGTGCAACATAAATGCGTTCATCTGGGCCTAATTGCAAAGCTCCGAATTGGAAAGCTGTTTCCGCAATTCGAGTTCTGGAATCAAGAATGTATTCTGGCGATCCTGTAAGATCATATTGATATAAATAAGGATACAATTTCCAGATTGAAACATATAGTTTAGTGCTATTCGGAGAAAATTCAATGCCATATGGCCGCTCACCCCAGGTTTGAAAACGATCATCTATAATTGGATTACTGATCTCCGCGGTTTCAATATTAAAATCGAAAATTTCAATTGTATGCATTGAATTGTTTGCAATGGCTAACTTTGCACCATCCGGTGATACTTTTAAATATCCTTTGGCATTTGGCAGTTCACCGGAGATTACATCTCCTGTCATACTAATCACCGGGTCAGGATTTACACCTAAATCATCAACTAAGTAGGAATGGAAAATATTTGTATTCCACCTGTGACAAATAACCCAGATTCCATCTTCTGAGCTATTTTGAACTGCTGTTATTTTTTCCGTAACCGGAGCTATAAGCAAAATATTCTTTATAGTATCTACGATATCTCCATAGCCTCCGTCCAGTGACATGTCAACCAATGAATATCGCAATCCATTCTCAAGTTCGTTTTCTATAGCATCAACTGTAAAAATATAATACAAATTGGGATGATTGGGCCTCGGTACGATTATGGCTGATTGCGTACTGGAATAATGCCCCATTAAATCCGTCCCGTTAGGCATAATTGAATGGTCCTTTTGCCAAACACTTACTCCATCGGTATAGAATAATAATTCACCCTCAGGTGATGAAATGGCTGTGCAACCTTCAAGTGTTTGAAGACTACTGTGCGTGAGAGCTACTGGAGATCCACTTGAAAAGTTGATGCCTGCATATTCTCCAAAGAACCAGTTATTTGTTTCATTTTGTGCATGAGTTGTATTAATCACTAATATATGAAATATAAAGAAAAAAAGAATCCTGGTTGTAGAGATGAACGCACAACCAAACAATTTATAAGGAATTAAGATTCGTGATATTGTTCTTTGCCTCATATTATTAAACAAGAGAAATTGATTGGTCTAGTTTATTAGACAATATCTTGAAGAGAATAGTTGTCAAAGGATATCTTGCCATTGCATAATCTATTAATAATCATGCTGCCAAATGCATTCTACCTAATTACCCTGCCACTCCCAAATTACCCCTCAGCCGAAATCACCGAAATCCGCTTCTTCCCATCCATCCTCACAACCAGGGGTTTCTCAAAACGGACATGCCGGAAATACTTTGTGCTATCCACCAGGTTTTGTCTTTCAAGCATTTCATAATGGATGTATGCATTGCTGATCTCTGGCTGCACACTGAAATATCCCACATTCATCGAAGTCACATTGTGAAAGAAATGTGAACCGGAGGAAGCATCCAGCGGATAGTCCTCCAGGGACGTTTCAACAATCACCTTGGCATTGGATATCTGCGGCCATTTTACCGGTATACCGATCCATTTGTCACGGGTGCCCCAGCGACCCGGCCCGATGAGGATATACTTGCGGTTTTCCTCACACATCTTTTTATTAAGCGCATCGATCTCCCGGGCCATCTCTTCTGTTTTGCTTTTGTCAAAGGCTTGCCGTTTCACATAGATCACATCCTGAACTTCTTTGATGATGCCGTTGCCCATACCTTTTTCGGTATAAAGCACAATATCCTCTGTGTTGATCTTCGACATATCCACATTGTAGTCCTGGGCACTCCCGATCAATGGTTTGATCTGCAGCAGGTAAAAAGAGGCACGGTTGTATTCATCCTTGTTAAGATCCACGGCAAACTCGATCTCTACCGGAGAACCGATCGCCTCCTTCACAATATCAAGGACTACCTCAATGGTCTTGGCCAGTGGTATGTAATTGTACTTTAAAATATTGGCAAAATTCACCACACGGGGACCCGGGCGATTCAGGCCCGGATAGAACATGTTATTATCCGCATCATAAACCGAGGCCATGTGTTTCAGGTTTCCATGCATTTCAGCATCATCAATATCGAGCAATCGCAAACCGGCTGTGTCACCTTCCAGCAGATTGATGCTTTTCTTTTTCATGTCCACAGCAAAAAACTTCACCTGGGAATTTTTAAACTGGTCTTTGGGTGTCAGGATCTCGGTGGAAGGATACTGGGGTGAAAAACGAAAAGCTGTATCTCCATCCACTACATATTTTCCCAGACCCACTGCTGCCACGGCAAAACCCTCCTCCGGCTTCATGTGGGCAAAAGGATAATAATTATAAGATTGTGCCACACCGCTGACATGCGGGTAAAAGACATCCTGGTACTGGTTGCCAACCACTTCCTGGATGATTACAGCCATGCGTTCTTCCTCTATTTTGTAATTGATGGCGTTAACATAGCCTCTTGCAGTATCTGAATAGGTTGAAGCAAAGACCAGCTTGATGGCATTCATCAAGTGTTCCAGCCGTACTTTCAGGTCGGGGTGGTTGTTGGGCAATAAGTAAGTTTCGAAGATGCCTGCAAAGGGCTGCATCATGGAGTCTTCAAACAGGCCGCTGGAACGAATCGCCAGGGGCTTTTTGATCTTTTTCAGGATCACCCGCAGACGTTTGATCAGGCTATCGGTCAGATTGCATTCGATAAACCTGTTCTTGATCGCCTCATGGCTTTCTTCTTCCAACACAAAGTCGCGGAGCTTGTTCTTTTCCATGAACATATCGAACTCATCTGTTCCGATCACAGATGTTTTCGGTGCTTTGATGTTGATGGTGGGCACATGTTGCGTAAAATCATAATTATAGATCAGGGAATTGATGAAGGCCAGCCCGCGGCCTTTACCTCCCAGTGAGCCATCAGAAAGGCTGACGACATTGCTCTCGTCGAGGATGGCGGATTCCTCGTAAGGAATGATCTTGCCCTTATTCTGTTCATTCCTGAATTTCTGAATGACATCGATCAGGACCTCCCGCAATTTGGAAGGGCTCTCAAAATCAGTGATCTTGTATGGATTTAGGATCTTGGCGGCCTGTATCTCTCCCCTGGCCATCAGCCAGAGTGAAAAATGATCTTTGCGTGCATGATACAGCAGGGATTCGTCAGGAATGGTCCGCAGGTGATGTTCAAACTCTTTGAGGCTTTTGGCCACACCGATCTGTTTTCCGCTCTTATCCCTGTAAATAAAATTACCAAAGCCGAGGTAGTAATTGATAAAGCTCTGCAGATCCTGTACAAGTGTTTCTGAATTCTTGTTGATGAAAGTGGCTTTAAGTTCATGGGCTTTTTCTTCATTTTCGGCATCCGAGGACTGAATAATGGTCGGCAGCCCCCTGATCATGTTCCGGGCAAACCTGGCCAGTTCAAAACCTGCCTCCGGATCTGTTTCTCCGTCTTTTTTGTATTTCACATCTGTGATGAGACACAAGAGGTAATCTTTGTATTTGTCGATGATCTTTCGGGCTTCTTCATAATTTGCTGCCAGGATGATCTTGGGCCTGGCGCGCATCCTCAGCACTTTGTACAGCTCATCCGTGCTTACATCCTGGATGATGCGCTTGGTTTGCTCCATCACGATCTTGTATAGCACCGGCAGGTAACGTGAATAATATTTGGGCGAATCTTCCACCAGCAGGATCACCCGCACCAGCCCGATCTTTGTGTCATTTTCCAGGTTGATGTTGTCCTCCACCAGTTTGATCATGGAGAAAAAGATCCTGGAGTCGCCATTCCAGACAAACAGGCGGTCGATGCCGGAAAAATCCTGTTCGCTGGTCTTGAAATGCTGGATATCTTTATTATTGTTAAGTAAAAGGAATATTGGAATGTATGGGAATTCTTTTTTTATCTCCACGCTCAATTCAGTCGGTGTTTGCTTGTCGGCTCCCACCATGATGATGATGAGGTCGAAATGCTTGTTGCTGAGTTGCTCGAACACTTCATCGGGGCTGGAAACTCCGGTGATCCTGGGAACGGAGGTCAGGTTGAGCTGATGATATTCGCCCAGGACATGTTCCGAAAAACGGCCTTCCTTTTCAATGCTGTAGGCGTCGTAAAGATTGGATACCAAAAGGATCTCCTTCACTTTAAAGGTCATCAGGTCGTGGTAGATATCCCGGTCGAAGTTGTTCTTGTTCAGGAATTGCTGCAGCAATTTTCGACTGGTAATGGGCGACTCTTTGTAGAACTGATTTTTGTCACTGATCTTTCTTTTCGGGGAAAATGACTTCCGGATGATGGAGCTGCCTTTCAGTTTGTCGATGTAACCCGAAATAAGGTTGGAAAGATTGATGATCAGGTCTCTTTCTTCTTTCAAAAAAGGACCTTCATCGGCTTCATCGAAGGCCTTCAGATAGCAGATCTCTATGTATCCCTTCTGGTTATCGATGGTCTCGAATTCCTGTTTCTGTGCCCAGTTCGTCCTCACAAAACCAGGGGACTTAAACTCCATTTCCCCGAACCGGATGCGGGCAACGGTGTCATCGGGATACTGCCAGGCTGCCGGCAGGATCAACACGATGTGTTGCAATGTTTCCTCGATCGACTTGCCTTCCTTGAGGATGTTGGTGGTTTTGTTAATGCACTCCAGCTCCTTCAAACGCTCGCGGTATTCCGCCTTGAGCTCCTGGTATCCTTTGCCTGTTTCTTCTTTCATCTGCCTGTTGGATTGAACCTTCAAAGTTAGTGAATCTTGAGAAAGAGGGGAAGTGGCAAATGCATATTTTAGATTTCGGATTTCGGATTCCGGATTGAGCCACTCAAGAAAATGATGCCATCGCCTGTTGGTCTTATTTTGAACTTTTGTTTTTGCTAATCGATTCACCATTCACCACTCACAATTCACTAGCTACAAAATACCATTTTATCTGGCATTATTCTAAATTAGCATCTTGTGTTAAAAATTTAACATGCGTGGGATGGGGTATAAGTTATTTTAACTAATATTGTCCGGTAATTCAATCTTTATTAACCAATTAAACATATTTGAAGTTATGAGTAACAACGCTTATGACAAATTAGTTCAGGATTTTATGGCGAAGATAAAAGCCAAGAATCCGGGCGAAGTTGAGTTTCATCAGGCAGTGGAAGAAGTTGCCGAATCTTTGATCCCTTACATCGAAGAAAATCCTCAGTATAAAGAGGCAAAAATTCTTGAAAGAATTGCCGAACCTGAAAGAGTGATCCTTTTCAGGGTTCCCTGGTTGGACGACAAAGGGGAAGTTCAGATCAATAAAGGTTACCGCATTGAAATGAACAGCGCCATCGGCCCTTACAAAGGCGGTTTGCGTTTCCATCCCACAGTTAACCTGGGTATTTTGAAATTCCTTGCCTTCGAACAGGTTTTTAAAAACAGTTTGACAACCCTCCCGATGGGCGGTGGTAAAGGTGGTTCTGATTTCGATCCCAAAGGAAAATCAGACAATGAAGTAATGCGTTTTTGCCAGAGCTTCATGACCGAACTTTCAAAACATATTGGTCCCAACACCGACGTACCTGCTGGTGACATTGGCGTGGGTGGCCGTGAGATCGGTTTCCTTTTTGGCCAGTACAAAAGGCTCAGAAATGAGTTTACCGGCGTACTAACTGGTAAAGGCCGTGAATGGGGTGGCTCACTCATCCGTCCGGAAGCTACCGGATACGGTGCCACCTATTTCGCAGAAGAAATGCTGAAAACCCGTGGCGAAAGCATCAAGGGGAAAACTGTTGTGATTTCCGGTTCAGGTAATGTTGCTCAATTTGCAACCGAAAAAGTTACCGAAATGGGTGGTAAGGTTGTAACCCTTTCCGATTCCAGTGGATTTATCTATGATCCCGATGGAATTAACGATGAAAAACTGGCTTTCGTTATGCATCTTAAGAATGTTAAGAGAGGCCGTATCCGTGAGTATGCTGATAAGTATGGTGTTGAATATTTCGAAGGCAAACGCCCATGGGGCATCAAATGTGATGTTGCCATGCCAAATGCAACCCAGAACGAGATCAACGAAGAAGATGCCAAAATACTTATCGAGAACGGTTGTTACGTAGTTTCTGAAGGTGCAAACATGCCTTCAACTCCGGAAGCTGTTGAGGTGTATCTTGAAAAGAAAATCCTTTATGGTCCGGGTAAAGCAGCCAATGCCGGTGGTGTAGCTGTTTCAGGTCTCGAAATGTCACAAAACTCACTGCGTCTGTCATGGACTCGCGAGGAAGTGGATGAAAAACTTCAACGCATCATGAAAGATATCCATGCACAGTGTGAGAAATTTGGAAAAGAAGGTGATTATATCAACTATGTAAAAGGTGCCAACATCGGTGGTTTCGTAAAAGTTGCCGACGCAATGTTAGCCCAGGGAGTTGTATAAACACACTTGATTAGATATTTTAATAGCACGGGCTGATTGGTCCGTGCTTTTTTTTATATTCAATCTTATGTGCCCTGATGTTCCTGATGTGTTTCAAAAAATCCCTGTGTTTTATCCCCAAACAAACGTTTATCCTCACTCACAATAAAAAACAAAAACACATTGAAAAAAGCATAAAACACCACCCCGTCCTGTTTCTCGAACATCGACTCCACCAGGAGGTTAAAGGCTACCAGCAGCAGGAATACCAGGTAGAGAAAGGATTGCTTGCGAACAGAAAGATAAAGCGGGAGGATGAACATCAGCATCAGGGCAACAAAGCCCAGCAGGCCCAGGGCAATGAAAGTCTGCAAGTACTGATTATGGGCATTGAGTTCCTGTTCCAAGGCTGCCTGTATATTGTTCTTCTGGTATTTTTCTAGCAGTTTGTCCTTCACATCGCCGGTCCCAACCCCGGTAAATATGTTTTGCTCAATGATCTCCAGGGCATAGGTCCATATAAGGATCCTCTCTCCGGTACCTTCAGTGGTACTTTTCTCAATGGATTCCGTTTCCTGTATTGTTTCTGTAGAAGTGATGATACGGCTGAGCGAGAAACTAAAAAATGAAAGAGAAAGATAGAACATCGCAAAAACGAGTACCAGCAACAACATGGCCTGCATCAGTTTCTTTTCGATCACGATGAAATGACCGATGGTGATGAAGTAGATGATCATCAGGCCCAGGATCCCGGCTTTGGAACTCAGCAGGATCACGATCACGCTGAAAAAGATAATCAGTACAACAAAAAGGAAGATGCTCCATTTCTTAAAGCCGAATTCAGTTTTCCGCATCATGAAAAAGATCAGGGCAGCCACGGCAAAGTCCAGGTACATGGCCATATAACTGGAATGATGAAAATAGGACAGTTCATCATAATAAAAAACGCGCCCCGAACCACTTACAAGATATTGCTGGTAAGAATCCCACAATGAGTACAAAGAACTGATAAGACAACCTGTTATGAAGAACATCAGGATCAGTGCAACATTTCGCTTGCTGAGCACCTCCTTGTTCAGAGTGGAAAAAACCAGGGGAAAGATGAGCATGGAAAATTTCACTTCCACATCGAAGGAACCATATTCCAGGTTCTCCGAGTAAATCAGTCCGAACATGTAAATGAGATAAAATGCCGCAAAGGCCAGGATGTTTCGGCGGAAATATTCCTTCCCAAGTGATTCAAAGTGTCGTAAACGGTTTTTGCCCCAGAGGTAAAAAAGCAGTTCCAGCAGAGCAATAGAAAGTATAATTACTCCCGCGATCAGGATGGCGGATCCAGTGTTCCACACAAGAGCTACAAATATCAGTACTGGCAAAAAGAACCAGATTCTTTCAGTCAGCCAGACCACCAGGATCAAAGCCACAATATAGGGAATGACCGACTTCATCAGGGGAAGAAACAGTGCGAGGGCTAAAAACAGCACCAGGTAGATCCAGTTGAAGATCTCGGGTTTTACCGAAAAGAGTTTCTTCATGTATTTGTTTTATTCAGGATTTTCAAATATAAGAGAATTTTACCTCCAACTTCAAGCTTTCAGTTTTTTTATGAAGCCTGCCAGGGTTCCCAGGAAGTAGGCAAAGTGCATACCGGGAATGATAAAGATCATCCAGAGTAAGCTGATTCGCCTTTTGCCAATGGCCATTGCCACTGCATTCAGACTGACAAGTCCCAGGTATAAAGCCAGGGCGGTCAGACTGATCCACAGGAATATTTTTAAAAAGCAGCCGAGTAAAATGCCCAGGATGATGGCAAGAAAAAATGCACCCGGTGCCAGGTGCCTGAGTCGCATGCCACCCAGGGATCTTTTTCCTGCCAGGTCGGGCAGGTAGTACCCGATCCGGTACATTTGCTGAAAGAGTGCGGGAATACTGTCGCGGCAATAATAACCGGCTTTCATTTCCCGGTTCATGTAAATCTTGAACCCTTTACTGAGGACTCTGTTATGGAATTCATTATCCTGGTGACGTGTCAACTCTTCATTAAAATATCCTGCTTTTTCAAATACTTCCCTGCGGTAGATCCCATAAACAGCCGTGTCTTTGTAGCCACTCACCGCATTTGTCCTGAAGGAGGAGTTGCCAACCCCAATCCTTGATGAAAGCGCTTCTTTGATGATGTCACCCCAGTAGTTCTTCGACAGGGTTTCCAGCTGGCCTCCGACCACGCCCACCCCAGGCATTCCCCTGATGGTTTTCAACCCCTGTTTAATATAATCCGGATAGAGTATGGCATGAGCATCGGGACGGATCATATAATGACCCTCGGCCGCCTTGATCCCAATGTTCCAGCCTGTAGCCAGTGTTTTTCCTGGATTTTCCAGAATATGATAATTTTTAATACCTGCTTCCCTGATGGCATCCAGGGCACTTTCCCTGGTATTGTCCTCTGACATTCCATCCACCAGCAGTAATTCCCACTCATCGTTTTCCGAGAATTGCCTGCTCACCGAAAAAATACACTCCCTGATGAAAGCTTCCTCATTCCGGGCCACAATGATGACTGATATTTCGGGTGGTTTATCAGTCATAGCGCAGGGCATAAAGTTTTCTTAATCCTGAATGAACTGAATCGACGAAGATCCACTTGCCCTGCTGATCCCATCTGGGATGCAGGTCGCAACGGGTTTCACCCCCGAAACGGAATCCTTCGTAAAATTCAGCAATCTTATGCAGTCTGCTGTTGCATGTATCGTAATGAAATAATTCTTTCATGCGGGATTTGTTGGGATAGGTATCCATCAACGCCTGGTTTGCAAAAATATTGGGGTGACCATCACCCAGGCTGTCCAGCATTTGAACCTTAACTGGCAGTGTTTCCTGCCGCGACAGATCCAGGGTATAATAAGCTGCCTGCGATCCTTCCGGGGCCATATACCCTATAAGCAACTCATCGTCGACCCAGGCAAAGTGGCTTAGCATGCCTTCTGCCAGCAGGATCAGGTCCTTTGATTCCAGGTCAAACAGGATCAGCCGGTCGGTTTTTATGCCTCTTTGCAACCAGCGGTGCAGGAAAATAAAGCGTTTACCGTCGGGGCATAGCAAAATATGATTGACCTTATGATATGCTCTCTCAAACCCGGGCCTGCTTTTGAAATTCTTTAGTTCATGAAGGGAAATGATCAATTCCTGACGGTCTTTTTCCAGGTCAATGTAATAAATACCATCTTTGCGATCATTCAGCGTTGAGCGTGATACTTTATTTTTGCGGTTGAAATATCCATAATCAGGGCGCAACAGCATGAGCCGGTCAAAATTCAGGCCAAGGGCAAAATTCTTATGGCAATCATAAACGGGATTTGAGAGCGTTTTGACGATTTTACCCTCTAGAGCATCAACGATCTTTGAAACGTATCGATCCTCGTTTTTATCATAATCATTGAAAATGAATCGTTCATTATCCAGCCACTGAAGCTTGGTCCCCTGTTGCCAGTTATAAGCATGGGAACTGAAGGCGCTTTTTACTTCCCTGGTGTTCCAATTGGACAGGATCACCTCAACCGGTTTTTCCGGGTCAGGTTTCATTCGTGTAGGTACATTTGAAGCCTGGAATATCAGGTAATTTCCTGATTCATTCAATGGCGATTGATCATAATAACCAAAGAATGTTTCCTTGCCCAGGTGGTCTACCTCGTGCAGTGGATATGATGAGTGGAAGCTGTAATCCTTTCTGTGAAGCTGGTACTGAACACGCTGGTAAACAGCCTTGCTGGCTTTCTTCACAAGGGGAAATCTGGCCAGGGCGGCAGCAATCATCCTTTCCTTATTTCCGTAGTTGCTGCTCATGTCAGGATGCTTTTATAAAGTTCCTGGTATCGTTTTGCCATGATGTCAGCACTGTAACTATTGTGAATGATATCCAGCATATCAGCAGCTTCCGGTCTCGTATGGATCATTCTGTCCATCAGTTTACCCAGGTAAACATCATCTGTTACCGGGAAGAAATTTTGCCAATCATGCCCTGAAAAGATCTCCCGGTGCTGGGGAATGTTGCTGAGTAATACGGGTAAACCAATGGCCATGGCTTCAAGCACCGTATTGGGTAAGCCCTCACTCAGCGAAGGTGAAACAAATGCATCCGAAAGCTGCAGTAGGTTCTTTATATCACTCCGCTGTCCCATGAAAAGAATATTCTTGTTTCCGGAAGCCTGCTGCTTCAGTTCCTGCATCATGTCGCCATCTCCGGCAATGAGTAATAAGGCCTTTTCACTTAGGTTCATAAAAGCCTTCAGCAGGATGTGGAGGTTCTTCCGCTTTATCAGGCTGCCTGTATAAATAAACACATAGCTTCCTTCCGGGATATGGAATTGTTCTCTCAGTAAAGCTTTTTCCTTTTTTGATGCTGGCTTAAACTCTTTTGTATCCACCCCATTGGGGATATACTTTCTTCTGATACCGTATGATTCCAGGAATAACTTTTGCAGGCTCCTGGAACAAAGCACAGCGTTTTCATTTTTTTTGATAACAGACAGATGTTTGTGTTTCATCCAGGCTCCCATGATCTTACCAAATTTCATGGGATAATCCATGCCGGGGTCCATGCGAATGGTACTGACAACCGGAAAGCCATCGAGACCGGAAGCCATAGAATCAGGTCTGAATCCCTGGGTGTGGATAATGTCAGGTTGCAACTGCCTTATATATTTCACAAGCATTCTTTTGCCTGCGATCATGCCCTGCAGTCGACCGAGAAAAAGAGAGTCAATCTGAATGCCCAGCTTTTCAAAGCGGCCTTTCATGCTGTCTTCGCCTTCGGGTGAAAGGCTCAGGATCACTCCTTTGTATTGGTCCCCCTTGAGCCGGGAAACCAGGTTGAAGAGCTGGTTCACAGGACCACAGCGACGGAAACTGGACGTTATGTAAAGGAGGGTTTTCAAGCTTTTTGTTTTTCAAGTTGCGCAATAAAATCTTTAATGCGAAGTACATTGCTGCCATGCTGATGGAAGTCACCCTGGATGAATTCATATTCCTTTCCATTATAGCGGAATATGCCCGGGATGCCGTCTTTTTTCATCTGGTGCGTATTATATGAGCCAAAGATGGTTTGCAGTTCATTGACCAGGAACTGTCCATCCATGGTTTCAAAAATGTCTACATCCATAGAATCGAAGCCCCCTTTTGTACAAATATCGCGGGCCAGGTCAAAAAGTTCAAGCGGGGGAACAACCCAGCCGACTTCATTTGAACCACTGGCAAAGCCATTTTTGAGTAGCTTCTGGTGACCCGCATAAACATTTCCGATCTTCAGGATGCGCCATTCCCATTTGATGTCATAGTATTTCTGAACAATGAGATAATGTTTTTGTATCCTCCCGAAAAGGGGCATGGGGACTTTCAGTCTTCCCCCAAATTTGAGGCGGCCGAAGGCCATGGCCGGATGAAACCTTCCAAATACTTTGGTGGCAATTTTTCTTGCTTTTGCTGCAGAATTTACCACATCAACGCCTGTTGCACTGGAACCAACATTTGTTTTGAAAACCAGTGGAAAATGGGCTGTTTTAAAATAGGCCAGTGCGTCCTCTTTGCGAGCAAAGATCTTTGAATCAGGGTGGGGAATATCATGGGCCTGCAACCAGCTAATCATGTTTCGCTTGTTCTCATAGATGTACAGGCTTTCAAAGTTCGGGTAAACAGGCCTTTTCAGGACTTTACTGATTATGTATGCTTTTTCATCATAAATGCTTTTGGTCTCCTGTATGTCGTTGGGTGGATGGCAAAGAAAACCGTCACATGCCGAAGCCCTGATCTTTTCGATCCAGTCAGGAAGCAGTATATCGATGATCTCATGCTCAATCCCTATGGATTCACAGGCGTTTACATAATTGAGGTGGTCCTCGGCGTATGCTTTCAGTATTCCCAGTTTCATAAGAGATCCAAAATATTTTTCCAGGGCATATTCTTCTTTCTTGCTGAATATTCATGGGTCATGGCGCCTTTATAACAGGAAACCCCTTTGCGCAGGGTTTCATTTTCCAGGATCGCTCTGCCAATTCCTTTTTCTGCAATTTCCATGATGTAGGGAAAGGTGGACTGCGTGAGGAGTTTGCTTGAAGTATGGGCTGTAAGGGAAGGGATGTGGTCACAATTGTAATGGATCACCCCGTCGATCACATCATAATGATGGATGCTTTCCGAAGAGATGCAGGTCTCGATCAGGTCTTTGTCGCAGGCGGTGGCATCACAGATCACAGATCCTTTGTTCATCCTGCTTACCATATTCCGGTCGATCAGATATTCCAGTTTCTCTTTTGGCAGGTCAGGTCTGCGAACCGCGCAATTGATGATGATGTCGTACTGATCCATAATCTCCAAAAGATAATTCTTTGTTTTCTCTGGCCGCTCATTTTCAAAGGGAATGATCTCGATCAGATGATCCCTGAGATAATCTTTGTTGCCGGTTCCGAATCTCCGGTTAAGCCGTTTGTTAAGACTTGCAGGGTTTTTGTCAACTATTGTGATCTTCAGGTGATTGTCTGTGGCATATTTCAAGGCCGAAGCCCCAATGGTCCCGATTCCGATGATCATGATGCTGGCCGGTTCATACAGATTTTCATAATTCCCGCACAGCAGGCCTTTGTGATCGGTGCAAAGTTGTACCGCTTTCTGTGCAAAAAGGTAACCACTTAAAATACTCATGGGCTCGAGCAGGGGATAGCGGCCATTTTCCTCAACCCATTCGTAAGCAATCCCCAGAAATCCGGACTTTATCAATGCATTTATCTTCTCCGGCGCTATGTTTTCATCAAAATGCAGATAAGTGAAAAGACATTGCCCTGTAGCATAATCATTCACTTCGGATGGCTGAGGGGCTTTTACTTTCAACAGCAATTCTGATTCTGCCAGTATGTTTTTTTTCGAACTGATCCTACCGCCGGCCTCCCGGTATGCTGCATCGCTAAACCCGGCCATTGCGCCCGCCCCGCTTTCAACAAAAACCACATGTCCCTTTTCACTTAATTTTGAAAGCTGCAAAGGAAGCAGGGCAACCCTGTTCTCGTCTGTTTTTATTTCTTTGATCAGTCCGATTTTCATTTGATGTGGTTCCCGGTTTTCCTGTAAATATAAGAAATCAAAAATACGTTAAAAATAACACCCGTGCCAGCATAGAGCATCACCGTAGGAATATCTTCCCTGAAAAGCAGGTAGCCAAGGTAAATGCTGAGCACCCGGAATACCAGCATAAAGCTTTCATATTTCAGACTGAATTTTTGCAGGCCAAGGATGTAGAGGGATGCGGTTGAGGGGGGATTGATAAAACCAATGAAAGACCATAGTACCACGATCTGTGCATAGATACCCGACATTTTCCATTCAGCACCAAAGATCCAGGAAAACAATACCGGGGCAAAGATGCCGATCAGAATAAAAGGAATAATTCCCAGTTTCGCCAGGCCCAGGGTGGTCTTTTTGAAAATGGACCGTATGGACTCACCACTTGAGTGGATCTCTGCAGCCCGCTGGTAATAAACTTCACGGGTGGATTTGGCAATGAGTGTTGCCGGTGCATGCAGCACCCGTGCAGTCAGCATGTAAAAGCCCGCCATTTCTGCACTGAAGAGCGTGGAAAACATCAGGTAGGGTACGTTTTGCGAGAGGCTGGAAAGGAATTGTGCGAAGCTCTGGTACCTTGGGAAATCCCTGTATGCTTTTGCATTGATCTTGATTCCCTCACGGGAAACCACTTTGAGGTTAATGCTTTGTTTTTTGATTTGTACCAGCAACAGGTAAAAGAAAGCAATTACATCACCGGCAAGTTTCCCCCATACAAGTCCCAGAGGGAAGAGGTTCATTCCTCCTGCAGCTGCCTGCACTCCTACGCCTGAGGTGGCCTGTCCGGCCCGGCTGATGGAGATATTCCTGAACATTTTCTTCTTGGTCCCGAAGGAGATCAGTACCTGCAGCCAGCCGGCAAACAATACACCCAGGGGGACGATCCAGATGAAGGTGTTGATATCATGCGTTGCATATTCAGCGAGCAGGGACCTGAAAACCAGGATAAGGATTAGTGTAGAAAAAGCCGTGACCAGCGTGGCCAGCATAGACAAAACAAACAATGATTGCACATCTTTTTCCTTCTCCGGTAACATGATGGCCAGTTCATATTTCCAGCTGGCAACAGAAGCGATGATGGAGACAATGGCTGCATATACTGAGAAGATCCCGAAATCATCGGGTGTAAAAATCCGCGAAAGAAAAGGGGTTGCGGCAAAAAGGATGCCCTGCGAAATGGCCGTACCCGAGATCAGGGTGAGGATGTTTAAAACAAATGTATTTTTCTTTATACGATCGAAATACGACACGGTCTGAAAAATTATTCACCTGTGAAATAGGACAGGGGCCGCAATATCTTGTCAAAAACAAAATACTGTATCAAAACGAAGTCCCTTCCGCCATGCAGAGAAGCGTACAACCTGTCGATGTCGAAAGGTTCGAGCACCGGTCCTTCGGTAAATTCATCGTAAATATACTTAAATCCTTTCTTCTGGTAGGTAATCACTTTTGTGGTATCATCGTTCTTATCGACAATGGTGATGATGTGCATGGGTGTATTGCTCTTAACAGAGTCGATGTATTCCTGCTCGAGCTGACTGTTCAGCAGGGATTCGTAACGAATGTCCTCGAAGGAGGTAACGAAAGTGAGGAGTTTCAGGGTATCGTAGCGGCTCAGTACTTCACCGGTGGATTTATCGATGAGTTTCAGGTTGAGGTTATCAATATTCTCCACCCGGTAGCTTTCACCATTTTCCTGCATGAAATCCATGTCGATGCTCTTGATCTCTTCCAGCCTGTGCTCAAATACCTGGTGATCCCGCCAGTCGTCTTCAATGGTGGTATACTTGGGACTGATGTATCCGCGGAGCATGGGCACATAGGTTACATATGGCTGGGTGGAATTTTCCATCAGCATATAAGTGCCCAGGTTATCTTTGGTTGAACCTCCCACATAATAGGTTTTTGTTTTGGTTTCACGGGGGAAAAGTGTGATCCAGTCGAAAATGTTGATCATGGGTTTGATCTGGTAAACTTCTACTTTCACGGATTTGGCAGCCAGCCTCCTGACCACATTGTTGTGTTCGGTTTTGGATACCGGACGCATCACTTTGATATCGCCCATGGTTTTCATCAGGGATTTGATCTTGGGCTCGCTGGCAGGATACTCACCATTCAGCAGCCATTCTCCAGGAGCGGTCTTTTCAAGGGTCACCTCCTTATCCGCTTTATCCGCCAGATAGATCTTTGTAACACTTGCTGTGTCATCAATGGCAAAATCACTGATATCCCGCCTCAGGGTTGAGGATGAATTGGTGATCGCAAGGCCTGCTGCAATGATCAGAAGGATTAGGATGATAATAATTACCAGCTTGTTTTTCTTCATATACAATTTATCTTTATTCTGTTTTCCAGGTTTTGCTGTACCTGTTTTTTCTCAGGTAATCCCTGACCAGTCCGAAAAGCAGCAACAGCAAAACCGGCAGGATTACATTAAGCAGTTGCACCAGCAGGCGGTTCTCATTTACTTTCGACTTATCCAGCAAACGAAGTTTGAACTCCCGGGTTCTGCTGGAGATCAACTCTGAATCATCCACCAGGTAACTGATGGCATTCATGATGAATTCCTTGTTGCCGTATGTTTGACCGGTATACTGGTCGTAACCCAGGGGCAGCGGATAACCATCTTTGTAGTGGAATTGATTTTTGATGATATCCCCGTCGGAAACCACGATCATTTTGGTGGGACGGCTTTTTTCTTTGAAATTGATGTCTTTGTTATTGGCAATGACCGGAGGAATCCGGTTTTTGTAAACCGATTCGAATTCACCTTCCAGCAACACAGCTATCGGTTGTTCCGGCCCCCTGTATTTACTTTCGTCGGGTTCTTCACGCAACACCCTCAGTGTGATGAATGCCGGGGTGTTGATGACCCTGGAATAGGGAGAGGTTTTTAACAAGATCGTCTTTTTAACATTTTCCACACGGCTTGTATCCAGGCTGCTTACGAACTCGGTCTTGATCGCATTCAGGTTATTGGTAATGGGGTGTTTCAGTGTTGGGGTGATCAGGGGAAAATAATACCAGGGAAAAAATTCAATCTGGGGTTGTCCTCCGACACTGCCCACAGTCAGGGGAATGGGAACCGCCGATAGGTCCATCACCAGGTTGTTGTTCATGCGCACCCCATAGTTAAACAACTGGTCTGCTATGTTCAGGTTTTGTGCAATACCAACCGTTGATTCTTTGTTCTGAATGCTGTCCATGCTGGCAAAAACCGGGTCGATCAGCCAGAGTACCTTGCCGCCCCACATGATAAACTGATCAATGATGAATTTATCCCTTTCATTAAATACCGAATCGGGTTTGGCCACGATCAGGGCATCAAACTTATTGGTAATCCTTGTTTTTGAAGTATCGATGGATGTACGTTCTGAGAGGCTGCTTAGTTCCTGGTTGATGCTGACACTTTCCAGTACATAATTTTCCGAAAGGGTATACAGGATATCAGCCATCTGGCGGTCACTCAATTCACCCTGTCCTCTTAAGATCGCAATGCGTGGTTTTTTGTCCTGGGTCAGCTTGCTGATGGTGTTGGCCAGGTTGTATTCCAGGGCCTGGATGGAATTGTTCAGTTGTTGTTCCGGCGGGATGCCCATCTGACTCCTCAGCAATTCAACCGCTTTTTCTTTGGGACCATAAGTTACCAGGGCCCCGGGGAAGATGATCTTCTGCGACATGCCTTCATTGGTCTTCACCTGCAGGTCGGTGGGGCTCAATCCTTTTTCCATCAGCAGCTGGTATACCGTATTTCTTTCTTTCTGATCATCACTTTCTGAAGGATTGATGAATTCGTACTGCACATAATCGGAATAAGCGCGGAATTCATCCAGCATTTCCTTCGTAGCATTCCTCAGGCGCTTGAAACCTGCCGGGAATTCTCCTTCGAGATATACTTTGAAGAAAACATAATCATCCAGGTTCCTGAGTACTTTTTTGGTCTGGTCCGACAATGAATAACGCTTTTCTGAAGTCAGGTCAAAGCGTGTAAATACATAACTGCCGATGATGTTCAGTAGGATGATGACTGCGATGCCCACCAGCAGCTGGATGATGTTGTTCCTTTTGATATTTGTTTTTTTATCTGCCATGCATCTCCTCCTTTTTTACCATTTCCTGCTTTGAACAGATAATTTCGTTAACAATAAGAACAGGGCGATCAGGCTCAGAAAGTAAAGCACATCCCGCGTGTCGACCACCCCACGGCTAATGGAAGCATAATGTGAGCTGATGCCCAGGGACTTAATAAACAGGTCGGCCTGACCAAAGAGATCAAAGGAATAAACGAATTCAAATCCCAGATAGAAAAATGCAGATAACAACACGGCGATCAGGAAGGAGATGATCTGGTTATCGGTGAGGGAAGAAGCAAACAGCCCGATGGCCACAAAGGATGCTCCCAGAAATAACAATCCCAGGTAGGATCCCCATATGCCGCCTGTATCAACATTCCCCGGGGGCAGAGCCAGAACATAAACGGTGATGAAATAGATCAGGGTCGGGATGAGGGAAAATATCACCAGGATCAGGCCAGAAAGGTATTTTGACCAGACGATCTGCATATCGCTGATGGGCTGGGTGGCCAGGAATTCGATGGTGCCGCTTTTTTTTTCATCCGCGAAAGAGCGCATGGTGATGGCCGGAATGAGGAAAAGAAAAACAAAGGGTGCCATCATGAACAAACCATCCAGCCCGGCATAGCCGAAATCCAGGATGTTGAATTCGGAGGGGAAAACCCAGAGGAATAAGCCGTTGACCAGCAGGAATACCGCAATTACGATATAACCGATCAAAGAACTTAAAAACCCACTCACTTCCTTCTTCAGCAATGTATACATTGGCGGTTAATTTTCAGGGCGCTAAATTAATGTTTTTTAGCCAAACGGCAGGAGGGTGGCTTTATTATACAAGCTTGTTTATAGAAAGTTAAGATGTGGGTGAGATGTAGAATAGATAAATCAATTATTGCACGATTTAGAAGATTGGACGATTGAGCGATATTCGAGGGCTGGCCGATTTCGTGCAATCTAATACATCTTTCAATCTTCTACATCGTTCAATTCTGTTGCTTGTAAGGGCTATATATTTAAATGATAAGCTCTCTAATTTACTAATATTGGGATTTTTAATAAGGATGATTGAATTGATAATCAAAAGCTTAAGTTATCAAGAGCTTTCATTCATTATTAGCCAGCGCTTGCTGCCACTTCCAGGCCGAGAGGGTCATTTCGTCTATGCCTTTTTGCGCTTTCCAGCCGAGTTCCTCGTTGGCAAACTGTGTGTCGGCCCAGACCTGTTCCACATCTCCAGGACGGCGGTCCACGATCTGGTAATTCAATTTTTCACCCGTGGATCTTTCGAAAGATTTGATCACTTCCAGCACAGAATAACCATTGCCGGTACCCAGGTTAAAGATCTCGAAATTTTTCTTCATCCTTTGATTCACCATCCTTTCCATGGCGATCACATGGGCTTTGGCAAGGTCCACCACATGGATGTAATCGCGGATAGCGGTTCCGTCAGGGGTGTTGTAGTCCTCCCCGAAAACCCGCAGGAATTCACGGATGCCGATGGCCGTTTGCGTGATGAAAGGCATGAGGTTGTTGGGCACCCCGATCGGCAGTTCCCCGATGATGGAACTTTCATGTGCTCCGATTGGATTAAAATAACGCAAAGCAATGCCTTTGAGCCCGGAGGTTTTGATGCTGTCCGAAATGATCTCTTCGGAGATCTGCTTGGTATTGCCATAAGGCGATTCGGCCTCTTTGATGGGTGCATTTTCGGTTACCGGCAATTCGTCAGGCTGACCGTAAACCGTGCAGGAAGAGGAAAATACCAGGTTGGGGATGTTGTTTTCTTTCATCCCCTGCAGGATGTTCACCAGGGAGAAGAGGTTGTTGCGATAATACATCAGGGGTTTTTCTACCGATTCGCCTACGGCTTTGTAAGCAGCAAAATGGATGATGCCTTCGATATCGCTGTGGCGTTTGAAAAAGCCGGCGGTTTTCTGCTCATCCGCCAGGTCAAATTCTTCGAATGCGGGGCGTATGCCTGTGATCTTTTCAATGCCATCCAGTACCCTGATGTTGGAATTGGATAAGTTGTCGACAATGATCACGTCATGTCCGCTGTTTTGTAATTCCACCGCTGTGTGGGATCCTATATAGCCGGTTCCGCCTGTTACGAGTATTTTCATTTATGATTGGTTTATTGGTTTACTGGTTGATTAGTTGATTGGTTGCTGGTTCTTGCTATTTGCTGATTGAATACATAACTATAATAATAGCTTTTAACTAAAGCTTGTTAACTTTTTTGTTTTCCAGTTTGTATTTTTCCCCGCTTTCAGGACATGTAGCCATTCCTTCTGCATCAAACTCCAGGCGGTGGCCGTATTCACTCATCCAGCCCACCTGCCTGGCAGGATTGCCGATAACCAGTGCATAGGCCGGCACTTCTTTGGTTACCACGGCCCCTGCGCCGATGAAGGCAAACTCACCGATGTCATGCCCGCAGACGATGGTGGCATTGGCACCAATGGAAGCTCCTTTCTTAACGAGGGTTCTTACGTATTCCCCTTTCCGCACGACTGCACTTCTGGGGTTTACAATATTTGTAAAAACCATGCTGGGTCCCAGAAAAACATCATCCTCACAGATCACACCGGTGTATATGGATACATTGTTCTGCACTTTCACATTCTTTCCCAGCTTTACCTCAGGCGAGACCACCACATTCTGCCCGATGTTGCAGTTCTCTCCAAGTTCACAATTCTTCATGATATGTGAGAAGTGCCAGATCTTTGTTCCTTTGCCGATAGAGCAGGGTTCGTCGATGACGGCGGTTTCGTGGGCGAAGTAGGGATTGAGCGTATCGTTCATATTATATTGATTGCTTTTTTAATTTTTTTGTTGTGTTAAATGATATTATTTGCTGGTCGTTAGTCATTTGTCATTCGTCATTTGTCATCATGTCATTGGTCATTGTCAAAGGAATTTGAATTTTGCTAAAGTCCGTGAGGGGTTTCATCCTCATTAATCGTATTGTTATTTCTTCCAATTGAATTGATGTATCGATTTAGTAATCTTCCAGTTGTATGTATTTTTTCTTTGTAATGAAACCTGCCGAATCCTTCACTGATATTGGCAGCAACAGAATCTGCAGCCTCAACCAATTGCTTCCCAATAGTTTTTTTAGAGAATTGATCCCAGTCTTTTACACAATCCCATACTTCTTCACCCAACTCCATTGACACAGTATAAACATTCAGTTCCTCAAGTTTCATAATGAGTTGAAATTAATAATAATCCAAAAATAAGGAAAAATGACCAATGACTAATGACGTATGACCAATGACCAATGACCAATAACCAATGATTACACAGCAACCAAAGAAGCTAACAGCTAACCCACATATTCCAACACAGCCCCTGCAATAAACGCCAGTTGTTCTTCATCCAGCTCCGTATGCATAGGCAGGGAGATAACGTGTTTGCTGAGGTCTTCGGTAACCGGGAAGTCGCCTTCGCCATAGCGGGCATCCTGGTAGGCCTTCTGCATGTGCATGGGCACCGGGTAATAAATGGCACAGGGGATCTTCTTGCTTTGGAGGTGTTCCAGCAATCCGTCGCGGTCAATGTCTTTTGTTACCAGGGTGTATTGATGATAGACATGGCTTGAGTTGCTTGCTGTAACAGGTGTCTGTATCTTCGGATTGTTTGCGAATGCCTTGTTGTAATATTCGGCTGCTTTATTGCGTGCTGCAGCATATTCATCCAGGTGTTTCAGCTTGGCATCCAGCACGACTGCCTGTATGCTGTCGAGGCGGGAGTTAACGCCGATGTCGTCGTGGTAATAACGCACTGTCATGCCGTGGTTGACCACCGAGCGCAGCTTTTTTGCCAGTTCATCATCATTGGTGAAGATGGCACCGCCGTCGCCGTATGCTCCCAGGTTTTTGGAAGGAAAGAAGGAAGTGGTGCCGATGTGCCCGATGGTGCCGGTCTTGGCTTTGGTTCCATCAGAAAATGTATAATCGGCTCCGATGGCCTGGCAGTTATCTTCGATCACGTAAAGACCGTGTTTCTTTGCGATTTCCATCAGGGGTTCCATGTCAACGCTTTGTCCGAAGAGGTGCACGGGCACGATGGCTTTTGTTTTGGGAGTGATGGCCCTTTCAAGGGCTTCAAGATCCATGTTGAAAGTATCGGGATATACATCCACCAGAACGGGCGTGAGATTTAGAAGGGCGATAACCTCAACTGTAGCTACAAAAGTGAAACTTACAGTGATCACCTCATCTCCTGGTTTCAGGCCGAGGGCCATCATGGAAACTTGCAGTGCATCGGTGCCGTTGGCACAGGGGATCACATGTTTCACACCCAGGTAATTCTCCAGGTTTCCCTGGAATTTTTTCACGGCCGGGCCGTTGATAAAACTCGTGGTATTGATCACCTCCTGTATTCCCTCGTTCACTTCCGTTTTGATCTCTTCATATTGACCCTGCAGGTCAACCATCCTGATTTCTTTCATTTGCTTAATCCTTAAATGTTTTACTTTAAACTTTCCGGGGGCAAAGTTAGTATTTAAAGTGAATGGGGAAAGCCATTGTTAATTTTTTAACACTAGTTTTTTTACATGAGACCTGTCAGGTTTTCAAAACCTGACAGGTCTGGAACAAGTTCTTCGTGCATTGCACAGAAACATTCCAGCATGCAGTGAAATTCGTGTTTGCCATTTCTTGTTTCTTATTCCTTGTTCGATGTTTCTTGTTTCAAAATCCATGGTATCAACCAATAATCCAATTCCTGCAGCATTGTCACGCAAAGCCGCAAATAGGCTATTTATTTAACATTGTAAATAAGCCTTTACGACTTTGCTTTAAGGTGAAATATTGAATTTTCGATTTTCGATGGCCGATGTTCGATTTTTAGTGTCCGGATGACTCAAGCCGGACTTTGGATCATTGAAAAGGCCTTGTTCAAGTCATCCGATCCTTAGCAAATGGTCGATATCCGAAAGCCTTATCCCTGGCGTTCCGTAGCAGTCTGCGCACATCGTTCGATCGATATGCGCATATCGATGGTTTACTATGCGCATAGTGGAGAGGCGGTATACCTATCATTTTGATGATGAAATTCAAACCCTGCTTCGAATGACTTGTTTTATTTAATGAATAAGCATTATCAAGAACAACACAGTTTATTTTATTCTGGGCATTTGCGATGTAGTTAAAACGTTGTTTATGCGATATTTTTCGTATAAACTACGTTTCAACTACGTATGAACTACGTATTAACTACGTATGAACTACGGGTAAAAAGTGAGGGAAGTGAGGAGAGAAGAGAGATGAGAGGTGAGCATTGACATTGTACAAGGTTTGTAATGGTTAATTTTTAATAATTTTTTGAACAAAGGAATTCTCATGATTGTAAATTCTCAGTATGTATACACCTTTGGGAAGGCCACCTAAGTATATTGGGACAATACAATTGCCTTTTTTGTTATTCAGCTGTTTTAATAATTGTCCTTCTAAATCTGTTATTGTTACTCCATATCCATCACCTGGTGGGGTTGATACAAATATCTCATTATCAAAAGGGTTAGGATAGACCCTGACTTTTTGATCTTTGCCAAAGACAAGTTTTGTAATAGGATCATTAAATCTATATAACCTATTTGTTGCATAAGTCACAACATACAGTATATTATCCGGACTAATAAATACTTTCTCAATATACCTGGTTGGCAAGCCTGAAGAAAGATCATTCCAGGTATCTCCATTATCATAGGAACAAAAGACCCCTCCTGGATACCCCCTCGGCGGAACAACCAATAAATAAGGTGTTATAATCATTAATATCCATATCGGCTATTAAGTTGTTTTCAAGTTTTATTTCCCATGAATTTCCCATTTGGTCAAGTGATTTAAAAATCCTGCCGCCACTATATTGCCAATGCCCACGTGTTCCAACGTAAATATCATCAAAAGAGTTAATTTCCAGAGAAGATATATAGTGATATTCTAACCCAACTAACTGCCATGATGCCCCTTCATTTTCGGAACGATAAAATCCTCCTGGATTACTTCCAGTATATGCTGTTGAGCCTGCAAATAAAACACCATTATTGTTTTCTCTGATATTGTAGAAAGCCTCAGTATTACCTTTTGCAAGTACAACATTCCAGGTTTCGCCTCCGTCTGTTGAACGGCAGATACTTCCCCAACATCCAAAAAACAAGTATCCATTATTTGCCTCTATGGCACATTCAATGTTATTATTAAGTACATAAAGCATTTGCCATTCCTGGTTACCCAGATATTTGAATATTCTCCCTGTTGCTCCAACTATCAGCTTATCTTCTGAGGTAACAATAATCGCTCTTACCATATAATTGTTCAATCCAAGAAATTCCCATGATTCACAATTATCATGGGATACATAAATACCATCCCCTGTTCCTAAATATACGTCAGTACTATCAAAGTATAATTCACCAGCACTTACATTTTTAGGCAGTTGAATTAGTTCCCATTGCCCAAAAACAAAATTGATGTTTAACAATGTAATAATTGCGGTTAATAAAAGAGATGTGATGTGTTTCTGTTTATTCATAATATTCGGTTTAATAGGCAAATGAACTAACCCGAGGCAAGTTTCCCCGATGCTCTGCATCGGAATAATGGGTCCAGGGTTCTACCCTGGGGTTAATACCTTTTATTTTTTTCCAATGTACGACATTTTGTGACATATAGCAAGTGGCTTAATGTGTGTTTGTTAAGATATGTAGATATGCGGTTATAATCATAATGCCGTGGGCACGATATTGATCAATTTCTTCAAGCGAGACCCTCGAGGGCCTTTGAATTGACGAATTGGAAAAGAAATAGACCTGTCAGGTTTTCAAAACCTGACAGGTTTGATGTTCGTATAACATCTGCAATTATTAACAGGCAAAATAAACTCAGGTTTTTTTCATACTTGTTTCCCTATCTTTGCGTTTATTTGTGTGATATGAAAAAGTTATACTCCGCATTCCTGATCTTCGTTATCGGCCTCATGGCTTTCCCTGCCATGGCCCAGAAGGATGTCGAAAATGAAAAACTTACCGTACCCATGTTCAGCGCTGCTTATGCCTATCAGTTCCCCGGTGGTGATATGGCCGATCGTTTTGGCAGTAATTCTGTGCTGGGTGGGGATTTCAAGATTAAATTCAAATCCGGCTGGATCATCGGTGCCGATTACAGTTACATCTTCGGACCCAATATCAAGAACCGCGACCAGATCCTGAAATGGGTGAAAAACTCCGAAGGGGAGCTTATCGACCAGACCGGGGGTTATGCTGCCTGGCAGATGTTCGAAAGAGGTTTTTATTCCACCGTGAAAGTGGGCAAACTTTTCCCTTCCCTGGGGCACAACCCGAATTCGGGTCCGTTCTTTACCCTGGGTTTTGGCTATATGCAACATAAGATTAAATTCGATGTGGAGAACAACACCGTACCGCAGTTGAACGGCGATTATAAAAGAGGTTACGACAGGCTGTCGGGTGGGTTTGCAGCCAAGCAATTCATCGGCTATCTGTATATGGGAAATACCCGCGTAATCAATTTTTATGCAGGTATTGAAATTGTGGAAGGATGGACCAAAGACCTTCGCGATTACAATTTCGACGAGATGAAATACAATAGCGGGACACGCTTCGATCTGCTGATCGGTGTGAAAGTGGGCTGGTTCATTCCCATTCATGGCAGGGCTCCTGAAAAATTCTATTACAACTAATACGACAAGGTTCCATGTTTCCCCTGTATAATCTCGCAATCCGTTTATATGCAATTGCTATCCGGCTGGTAGCTATGTACGATCCAAAGGCCAGGAAATGGATCAGGGGAAGGGTCGCCTGGGAAGATAAGCTCCGCAGCATTATCCGGAGCAGGGAAAATTATATCTGGGTGCATTGTGCTTCCCTGGGTGAATTCGAGCAAGGGCGACCGCTTATCGAAAAACTCAGAACCGAATATCCCGGGCACAATGTGCTATTGACTTTCTTTTCCCCTTCAGGCTACGAGATCAGGAAAAACTACAAGCAGGCAGAGGGCGTAATTTATCTGCCACTTGACACAGCCCACAATGCCAGGCGCTTTCTGGATATTGCCAGGCCCGATTTTGCCATTTTTGTGAAATATGAATTCTGGTTTAATTTTATGCGGGAACTGAACCGCCGCGAGATTCCTGTTTTTGTGGTCTCGGCCATTTTCAGGAATGAACAACACTTTTTCAAATTTTATGGTGGCTGGTTTCGCAAACAATTGAAAAAGATCAACTGGATCTTTGTGCAGAACGAAGACTCGCTCAGGCTGCTTCAGGCCTATTCCATAGACAATGCAAGCAAAAGCGGCGACACCCGTTTCGACCGGGTGGCGGATATCGCCCACAACAGCCGTACTTTTCCTGAAATTGAAAAGTTTGTAAAAGGCCATCGTGTTCTGCTGGCGGGAAGTACATGGCCTCCCGGTGAAAAACTCGTGCAGGAATTCCTGCGACAGGACCCAGGCGGCCTGAAGGTGATCATTGCTCCGCATGAAGTTCATGAGGAAAGGATACAGGGAATCATTCAGAAATTCCCCGCCATGTGTATCCGCTTTTCAGAGATTCATAAAAGTAAAGGAGATGAGAGGATCCTGATCATCGATTCCATCGGTATTCTTTCTCAACTATATAAATACGCCGACATGGCTTATATCGGGGGTGGCTTTGGCGTGGGGATACACAATATCCTGGAAGCGGCAACTTTCGGCAAGCCCATATTATTTGGTCCCAATTACCGCAAGTTCAAAGAAGCCAGAGACCTGGCCCGGCTGGGAGGTGCCTTCCCGCTTGACAATGCCAGTGATTTCATAGATAAGCTGAACGTGCTCCTGGAAGATGGAAAGACTTATGCAAATGCAAGCGCCATTTGTGAAAAATATACACGTGAAAACCAGGGTGCCACCGGCATCATCCTGCAAAAAATAAATATGCTTATCTCCGGGGAAGGTAGTTGATTCCGCCTTCGCATGCGCTTCGGCGGACGAGAAAAGATGGTTCAATATCGCAAGTTATGTATCAGAAAAGTCTGTTAGGGTTCTAGCTTGGAGTTAAATAGCGTTTATTTCAAAAATCAAGGTAAATTTGCATTTTTGAAATTATTTTCGTAAAGTACTGGCTGATCAAGCTATTATTCAAAACTTATTAAACGGAAGGGGCAAATGAATACAGTTATCAAAAGGATCAATTCGGTTACCGGTGTCGACAGTGTGGTTTACCTGGTGTCTGATACCAAATACATCAGTGCCAATTTTTTATCGGGTTCGGAACTGAATAATATTGAAAAACAAAGAGGAACTTATGAAAAGGACCTTGTATTTTTTAATAAGATCAACAAATGGATCTTTATACAATTCATCAAGGATGAGAAAGATGATGCCAAACGCCTGGAAGCATTGCGGAAATCCGGCAGTGAGATTGTAAGCCGTCTCAACAACAATAAGATCAAAAAGATCGTGGTGAGGGATGTGGAAGGCAACTCCCCCGAATTGCTGGCTCTGCTCGAAGGCATGGTCCTGAGCAATTATCAGTTCCTCAAATACAAGAAAAAAGATATTGAAAAGGAGACCCATACGCTGAAAGAGATCAATGTGCTCAGCACGGTTCTTGAGGATGGGGATTTGGAGCAATTGAATATCCTGAACCAGGCAAGCATGAAGTGCCGGGATATCATCAATGAACCGGTATCTTATCTCACTGCAGAAAAACTTGCTGATGAATTCAGGACAATGGCTGAAGAAGCCGGGATCAAATGCGAGATCCTGAACAAGAAAAAAATAGAATCCCTGAAAATGGGCGGCCTGCTGGCGGTTAACAAAGGCAGTATTGACCCTCCGAGCTTCACCATCCTGGAATGGAAGCCAGAGAACAAAATAAATAAAAAACCCATCGTATTCGTGGGCAAAGGTGTGGTTTATGATACCGGAGGCATGAACCTCAAGATCCATGATTACATGAATGATATGAAAAGTGATATGTCGGGTGCTGCTGCCGTGGGTGCTGCCATTTATGCCATCGCAAAAGCAAAACTACCCGTTCATGTCATCAGCCTGATCCCGGCAACCGATAATCGTGTGGATGGCAATGCTATTGTTCCCGGTGATGTGATCACCATGGCCAGCGGTGACACTGTGGAGGTGATCAATACCGATGCGGAGGGCCGGCTCATCCTGGCCGATGCCCTGCATTATGCCAAAAAATATGACCCCATGGTAGTCGTCGACCTGGCCACGCTAACGGGTTCCGCCATGCGTGCCATCGGAACCGGCGGTATAGTGGGTATGCAGGTAAAGGCAGACAGGATCTTCAGGGATCTTACCAGGGCCAGCCAGCAGGTTTACGAAAGAATTGCCGAATTTCCCATGTGGGAAGAGTATTCGGAAGATCTGAAATCGACCATTGCCGATATTAAGAACATCGGGGGCAGCAATGCCGGGGCCATCACAGCAGCTAAATTCCTGGAATTCTTTACGGATTATCCCTTTATCCATCTCGACATTGCCGGACCGGCTTTTCTTGATAAAAAGGATACTTATCGCGGACAGGGAGCAACGGGTGTTGGCGTACGCCTGCTGTTTGAATGGGTTCGTAAGTACGCCAAGAAAAATATGCCGGAGGATTAATTTTTTAAAAGACTGACTTATGCGCAAGAACAAAGCAAATGATGATCAACTTGCCCGGGTGGGCATCACCCACGGGGATATCAACGGCATCGGATACGAGATCATCATGAAAGCACTGGATGATAAAAGGATGCTGGAAATGCTTACACCGGTTGTTTTCGGCCTTTCAAAAGCGGCCTCTTACCACCGGAAAACCATACAGGAGGGTGAGTTCAATTTCAACATTATCAGAAACCTGAACCAGGCCTCCGAACGCAAACCCAACCTCATCGACATTTACAATCGGGAAGTGAAAATCGAGCTGGGAAAATCCACGCAGATTGCCGGGGAAATGTCGCTGAGCTCCCTGGAAGCAGCAACAGAAGCCCTGCTTAAGGAGGAAATTGATGTGCTGGTTACCGCTCCCATCAACAAATCCAACATACAATCCAATAATTTTACCTTCCCCGGGCATACCGAATACCTGGCCAGCAAATTCAATGCACCGGACTATCTGATGATGATGGTCTGCGACAGTATCCGAATAGGAGCACTTACCGGGCATGTGCCATTAAAAGAAGTTCCCGGGTTGATCAATGGCCAGCTGATCAAAAAGAAAGTAAGGATCATGCATGATTCCCTGGTGAGGGATTTCTCCATTCCAAAGCCAAGGATTGCTGTGCTTAGCCTGAATCCGCATGCTGGTGACAATGGACTGCTGGGAACTGAAGAAAAAGAAGTGATCATTCCGGCGGTAAATGAAAGTTTTGATGAAGGCATTCTGGTTTACGGACCTTATTCTGCCGACGGATTCTTTGGCTCGATGGCGTACAAGAATTTTGATGGCGTGCTGGGCATGTACCACGATCAAACCATGCTGCCATTCAAATTGCTCGGCTTTGACGATGGCGTGAACTTCACAGCGGGGCTGCCTTATGTCAGGACTTCCCCGGCACACGGGACGGCATATAATATTGCCGGCAAGGACCAGGCATCTGCAGATTCTTTCCGGAGTGCCATGTACCTGGCGGTTGATATTTTTAATAACCGGAATGAGTATGAACGGCTCGCGAAAGATCCCCTGAAACCGGAAGAGCTGATCAACAATGATAACAAAAACCACAACCACCAGCTTTCAAACAATAAAACTGAATCAAAAAATCATCCCAACTAAACATTTATGCCAGCGGAATACAGCATAGGAAAAATAAAGGAGGTAGTGCATGGTGAGTATATCAGGAGCAAGGATCCTGAATATGTGATCCGTGACATCCTCATCGATAGCCGCCGCCTGATCGATGCAGGCTCTACGCTTTTCTTTGCCCTGCTTTCCAGAAAAAATGACGGGCACAAATACATTGCTGAACTCTACGGCAAGGGCGTCAGGAATTTTGTGATCTCCCATAAGAATTTCGCCATACAGGGCTTCCCGGATGGCAATTTTATCCTGGTGGATGATACCCTGAAAGCCCTGCAATTGCTGGGAGCTTTCCACCGCAGGCAATTTCAGATCCCGGTGATCGGCATCACTGGCAGCAACGGAAAGACCATCATCAAGGAATGGCTGTTTCAGCTGCTGAGCCCCGACCTGAATATTATTCGCAGTCCCAAAAGTTATAACTCACAGATCGGTGTCCCCTTATCGGTCTGGCAGATGCGGCCGGAGCATGACATGGCTATTTTCGAAGCCGGTATTTCCGAAACCGAGGAAATGGATCAGTTGCAAAAGATCATACAACCCAGCATCGGGATCTTTAGCAATATCGGGAACGCGCATGATGAGAACTTTATCCATGTGGCCCAGAAAGTGGGAGAGAAGCTGAAGCTATTCACCAAAGTGGATACCCTGGTTTACTCTGTTGATCATTCTGAGATCCAGGAAACCATTATCCGCTCCGAGATCCTTGGCAACATCAAATCTTTTACCTGGAGTAGTAAGCAGGCCGCCGACCTGAAGATCATGGGGATTGAAAAGGGAGAAAGTTCAAGCCTGATCCGGGGAGTGTATGATGATGCGGAATTGAGCATTGAAATTCCTTTTACCGATGCTGCATCCGGCGAGAATGCCATACATTGCTGGGCCTTGATGATTTTGCTGGGCTATGAGAACAAGATCATCGCCCGACGCATGAAAAAGCTGCAACCCATTGCCATGCGCCTCGAACTCAAGGAAGGAGTGAACAACTGCACCATCATCAATGATGCCTACAATTCGGATTTTAATTCCCTGGTGATCGCCCTGGATTTTCTGAACCAGCAAAAGCAGCATAAAAAGAAAACCCTCATCCTGTCAGATATACTGCAAAGTGGGAAAAATGACATGGAATTGTATTCTGATATCGCCAGGCTGATCGAAACAAAAGGCATTGATAAATTCATTGGGATTGGCCCGGGCATGGTTCGACATGCCGCAAGATTCAATACCGAAAAGTATTTTTACAGCAACACACAGGATTTTTTGAAAAAGTGCTCTTTTTCCACTTTCATGAATGAAAGCATACTGCTGAAAGGTGCCAGGATATTTGAATTTGAGCAGATCAGCCAGGCTCTGCAACAAAAGGCACACGAGACGAAACTGGAGGTCAATCTGAATGCCCTCATCCATAACCTGGATATTTTTCGGTCAAAACTCAATCCCGGTACCCGCATCATGGCCATGGTAAAAGCTTTCAGCTACGGCAGCGGAAGCTTTGAGATTGCCAATGTCCTGCAATTCCATCATGTGGATTACCTTGCAGTGGCTTATGCGGATGAAGGGGTGGAACTTCGCAAGGCAGGGATCAACATACCCATCATGATCATGAACCCGGATGAAGAGAGCTTTGATAACATCATTCTGCACAACCTGGAACCGGAGATCTATAGCTTCAGAGTGCTGGCCTTGCTGGAAAAAGCCATCGAAAAGAACATCATTCCCCTGAACAAGCCGGTGAAGGTGCACATCAAGATCGACACCGGCATGCACCGCCTGGGTTTTGAAGAAATTGAAACGGACGAATTGATCCGCAGGCTCACCGCCAATAAGCTTATACGTGTGCAGTCAGTTTTCTCTCACCTGGCAGCCAGTGATGATCCGGCGCAGGACGAATTTACCAGAGGGCAGATCGCACAGTTCGAAAAGATCCGTTCCCTTTTCCTGGAAGAACTGGAACATCCTTTCCTCTCTCACATTTCGAATTCGGCGGGCATCAAACGCTTTCCGGAAGCTCATTTTGATATGGTACGGCTGGGCATCAGTTTGTATGGGATTTCATCCGATAAGGAAGAACAGCAGGAACTGGAAAACGTGAGTACACTTGTATCCAGTATTTCCCAGATTAAAAAGATCCCGGCAGGAGATACGATCGGTTATAACAGAAGTTGGAAGGCAGAGCAGGACATGCAGATCGCTATTGTGCCGGTGGGCTATGCCGATGGCATCAGCAGATTACTGGGAAATGGCAAGGGACATGTTTATATCAAAAAAGATATGTATCCCATTGTTGGAGATGTTTGCATGGATATGATCATGGTGGATATCAGCGGAAAGAAAATACCGGAAGGAGAAGACGTGATCATCTTCGGAAAGGACAGGCCCATTGCAGACCTGGCAAATGAAATGGGCACCATTCCTTACGAAGTAATCAGCGGGATCTCAAAAAGAGTAAAAAGGGTGTATTACCAGGAATAATATGCATAAAATTTGCATTTTTGCAGATCATTCGAGACGATATGAAATTTGAGAAACTAAGCATTATCATTCCGGCTTATAATGAAGAAAGGACCATTCACCTGATTCTCGAAAAGGTCTTTGATGTTAAATTGCTTGATGATATTGAAAAAGAGATCATCATCGTTGATGATTGTTCTGCCGATAATACCCGGGACAGGATAGAGGAAATTATAAAGGAAAACCCGCAACAGTCAATCAAGCTTTTTCATCATGAGATTAACCAGGGCAAAGGAGCCGCCCTGCATACAGGAATTGACAAAGCCACAGGCGATTTGCTGGTGATCCAGGATGCCGACCTCGAATATGATCCCAGGGAATACAATCTTTTACTTAAACCTTTCGTGGAAGGCCAGGCCGATGTGGTTTATGGCAGTCGTTTCATGGGAGGCAACCCGCACCGCATATTGTTTTTCTGGCATTCGCTGGGAAATAAATTCCTTTCTTATGTGAGCAATATGTTCACCAACCTCAACCTCACCGACATGGAAACCTGTTACAAGATGTTCCGCTCGGATATGATCAAAAAACTGGATCTCAAAGAAAAGCGATTCGGCTTTGAACCCGAAGTAACTGCAAAGATCTCACGGATCCATGGAGTTAGGATATACGAAGTGGGCATTTCTTATTATGGGCGTACTTATTTGGAAGGGAAAAAGATTGGAGCCAAGGATGGTTTCCGGGCACTTTGGTGTGTGTTGAAGTATAACTTTTTTGATAGGAGTTATCTTAAGTAATTTAACCGTAAGGCCCGCAAAGTTTATGCAAAGTTCGCAATGCCTTTATTAAGTCTGCATTCTCAGGATTTAAATGACTCTCGGGAGTATAGTGGTTAAAATTAATCCCTTCCCATTTCCTGGTTGGCCATATAAACCGCATCCTTTCGGATCATGGTATCCAGAGGCACGCCTTCACGTAAGGCTTTTACCCGGATGGATTCCAGCCATTCTTCCTTCTTGTTGATTTCACGGATGAAACGCAGTACCAGCTTGTTGAAACGGATATTCATGACAGAATCCTCTTCCGTTTTAATGGGAATGACTTTATACAATTCTACCCAGGCCAGGTTTCTCTTGTATTTCTTTTCCAGTTCAAGATTGTACCATTTCCTGATCCGGCTGAATTCAGGACTGTATTCGATGTTAGAGAATATGCAGTAGTCGGTCTTATCGTTGAATCTGTCATTGACATTTAGAAAGCGTTTGGAGGTGTCATCCAGGTATCCTGCGTAGGGACTTGTCAGGTTAACCTGCATCAGGAAATGAGTATAGATATCCTGATTATAAAGGCCCTGGTCTTCGCAGTAATCCACCATTTTCTGGTGGACTTTTACCTGATCACGGAAACCCAGGGTGCTGTCCTGGGTGTTTTCGATCTTTGTGAGAAAGTCGCCCAGTATGCCTAAGACAATGAGGGTGCCGAAAACACTGAAATAGGGTTTTTTCCGAAAGGTGTCCTGTAGTACATAGGCAAACACAAGCAGGAAGAAAGGCAGGGTGCAGAGCAGGTAGCGATCTGAAAGGAAATTGATGGAACTGAAAATGATGAAAACAAAGATGAACAGTATAAAAAGCTGGGTCAGTTCCCAATCCTTGCGTTCAAATTTTTTCTGCATGAAATAATACCGGATCCCCAGGACCAGTATCAATAAGAAGGTGATGCTGTATCTTCCCTGTTCAAAGAAAATAAAACCGATGCTTACCCAGAGTTTTTCCCGGATATCCTGGAAATCCCAGGAAATGAAATCCACATGGGTGGGGAAGAAGAACCAGCCGTGGATGACCTTTTGGGCAATGAAATAAATGGATGCGATGGCCAAGGGAATGATAAGGACCAGCTCCCTGCCCAGGAACTGTTTTAAGCTGCTCCGGTATGCTGTTGGAAAGAAAAGCCGGGCAAACTCCCAGATCATGAGGGTGGCGATGCCGAACAGGGCTGTTTCTTTTGTTAGCAATGCTGCTGTTCCGAAAAGTATAAACCAAAGATTTTTTCTATTGATGTGGAAATAAAATGCAAGTAAGAGGAAAAGCGATAATTGTACTTCAAGAAGCAGGAAGCTTGCCTGGGCCACAAAAACAGACTGAAATCCCATCAAGAGGGTAGCGATTAAGCCGGTCTCTTTGTTGAAAAGTCCCTTGCCAACAAAGAAGACTGACAGCATAAGTATCACAGAAATTAATAGAGGAAAGCTATTCATGGCCACCAGGCTGGTTCCGAAGATGTTCATCCAGATCACGGTGAGGAAATGAAAGAGGATGGGATGACCCCGTGAGATCTCTGTGGGAATGGCATCCGGTGAAAAGCTCAGCCCATGCTCATAAAGTTTAAAGATCGCATGGCTGAATGGCCAGGCTTCGTCCCAATAGAAAGGAAGGCTCAGGTCGGGGATCTTCAAAATGACGAAAACAATCACTGAGATCGCAAGAATGATGTATATGCGGTTTGTTCTGATCCAGTTGCTGAGCATTTTTCTTGTTTTGGTGGGTGTAAAGATAAATACTTTAGTGTGATATGTATTACCAACAAAGATATAATTTGCATCTTTGTAATATGCTGAATGACATATGGACATGTTCAGTATGTTGAAGCCTTTTTTATTGAGATTATTTACAAAATTCCTAAATAATGCTTGGTGGTAAAGCCCTGTATACAAAGCTCATAGTTTTACTAATAATTATTGCTTTTGGATGGATTAAGTACAATCATGTACCAAGAAATTATTTTGCATACGATAATTTTGGAACTTATCTATACCTTCCCGGTCTATTTATCTATAATGATCTGGGATGGAAAGATTTTAGCACGCTTGAACAGATTAATGCTAAATATGATTGTACACCAACCTATTACCAGTTGGACAAGTCAGATACAGGGAACTGGGTGATTCGTTTTTTTTATGGAATGTCATTTCTGTTTTTGCCATTTTTCCTGATTGGACATTTAATTGCTTTGTGGGGATCCTATCCTGCTGATGGTTTTTCACTGCCTTATCAGTTAAGTGTGTTTTGGGGCGGATTTATATATCTTATCTTAGGCATAATTTTCCTCTTTAAGATTTTGTCTCGTTATTTTTCGGCTACAACATCCATTTTTACCTTATTCATCATCTATTTTGGTACCAACTACTTTTTTCTTGCTTCAATGGGAAACGACTCCCCTCATGTCTTTCTTTTTACTCTTTATACACTTGTAATCTGGTTTACAATAAGATGGCACGAGAATCACAAATTATTGTATGCTATTTTACTCGGTTTTTTCTTGGCTATACTTATTCTAGCAAGGCCATCGGAAATTTTCAGTGTTTTTATCCCTTTATTATGGGGTATTTACGACAGAAAGAGCCTAATTACAAAGATAGAGTTACTTAAACAGTACAGGAAGCATTTGATTTCTCTGGTTTTGGTGATGCTTATCATGGCTATTCCCCAGCTTGTTTACTGGAAAGTGTATACCGGTAAGTTTTTCTTTTCCCCATTAACCAATCCACAGATGGGGTTTGATTTCCTGACTCCACATTTCCACAGGGCTCTTTTTGGGTTCCGCAAGGGTATTTTTATATATTCTCCTTTGTTGTTGTTGGGTTACGTGGGATTGATATTTCTATACAGGAGAAGCAAGCGGATTTTCTGGGCGTTCTTTTTTTTCCTCATTTTCAATACCTATTTAATCTCAAGTCATTCAGGTTTGATAAGTTTTGGTTGGCGGGCTTTTGTACAGTCTTATGCTGTTCTTGCCATTCCACTGGGATTTATGGTCAGTGAGATATTATCCAGAAAAATCTGGTTGAAGATTTTAATCGTACTGATCATTTTTGGATTTATCGCGCTGAATTTGTTTCAGTCATGGCAATGGTCAAAAGGAATACTCCACGGTTCACGTATGACCCGTGATTATTATTTTGCTGTATTCGGAACGACGGCGGTTACAGAAAAAGATAAGGGATTACTATTGGTGGAAAGGAGTTCAGTACCCTGGGAGTATCTTGATGAAGAAAAGGATTATAAATATGATTTGATTTACGATAACAGTTTTGAAGAACCCGAAACAAAAATCCTGGATCGATACGATACGAATATGGTTCATTCTGGTGAATATTCTCTCAGGATGGATGGTGATTTCCGTTTTTCCCCCAGCTACAGGGTGAAATTCAAAAACCTGACCGACCATTATTATGCCTGGGTCAGAGCCTCTGTTTGGATTTATCCAGTTGCAGAACCCTTGAATAATGAAGCTTTACTAGTTATAACATTTTCCTTTAATGGAAAGAGTTATAAGTATAGGGCAGCAAGTATGAACCACGATAACTTTACCTTAAAAATGAATCAGTGGAATTTAATTACACGTGATTATATGACACCTGAACCCAGAACCCCCAATGACGAAATGCAAGTTTATGTCTGGTATCGTGGCCAGGATAACATTTACATTGATGATTTAAAGGTGGAATTATTCGAACCCCTTGAGTAAGCTGATTTAAACTTTGTACCTATACTCCTCCATCAACTTGCTGCAAATATCCAGCACCTGCATTTTTTTGTTGTCATCCCAATTTTCATATGAAGGGAATTTTTTGTCAGCAAGGTTCTTCCTTTTTTTTAACGTGCTGAAAGCTGAAGGATCAATTTTGTAGTCAATTTCACAGAAATCTATCATTTGCTGTAATCCGCTGAAATCTTTGTCGTACACATCTTCATAACGGAGTAATATATAATTACTGAATTTTAATTTATGGGCTTGGATGTGTTCATTATATTTCACCCATTGCCAAGCCATTTTCTCCTCTGGAGAAAGCCTGTTCCAAACTGATTTGGTATAATTGCCTGCGCGATACCCTTTCAGCTTCCAGAATGGAATAACATCCCTCAGAAATCCTTTTATGTTTTCTTTATAATACCTGTTTAAAATGCTGGGGATATATTCAAGTGGATTTCTTACAAGATGGACAATGTAACAAGCCGGAAAAACTTCTTCAAGAAATTCCGTAAAACCAATCAGCCAGGCATCGGGTTGCATCCATACAGATGATTCATGTTTATCAAGTTTATGGTTTGCTTTATTCTTAAATCTGGTAAGATAGCTGTGCATGAAGCGGGCGTTAACTTTCCCTGAAAGATAGGCGTTTCCCAATATTTTTATTCGATGGCTGGGTTCCTGAACAGCCAGACAACCAGCAATATTTTCATTAAAAAAACTTTCAAGAAAAACTGTACCTGTTCTGCCTGTACCGATGATAAAAACATACTTATACATGAATCTGGTTTTTCTTAATACTGCCAAAATAAAGGAATGCCCCAAGCATCGTATTGAAAAGCATGAGTCCCAGGATCAGCATTGATAATGCCACAGCCTCTCCTGGGCTGACACCGTAAAACCCTAGAAGGTAAATCAATATGGCATCCCGTGTCCCGATACCTTCAACAGAAACAGGTATTAATGTGACAAAAGCAACTACGAACATAATGATGCAATAATCAAATACATCAATGTGCAATCCAAGTGCCATTGCAATGAAGTATCGCTGGATAGCAAATATTATCCAGGCAATAATTGTTAACATGGCTGACAAAACCCATGTCCGGATGCGATAGGATTTTACCGATGCATTGAAATCAATTACTGCTTTTTCAATTTGATCGGCATTGCTGTTTCTGAAAAGACGATAGATGATCTTTTGTAATACTTTATAAAGATTCCTGCGTATGAAAAATGAAATGATAACTGCGGCTATAGCAACTAAAATCAACAGAGTGATGGCAGGTAATTGACTGATAAATATGCCGGAAATAAACAATATTCCCAAATAAAACAGGATTACCAGGCAAATAAGGTCTACCAAACGGTCAATGATTGTGGCAGCGGCAGCCTCTCCCCAACCAAGGCCTTCTTCACGGAGATATTTTATCTTGAACATCTCACCGATCTTTCCGGGTGTAATAGCACCCCAAAAAACTGCGATCCAGTAAAAACGAAATGCAGATAGATTTTTTAAATCAATACTTTGCCTGTCGGTTGAGAAAAGCTTCCACCGGAAAGACCTCAGGAAAATTGCTGGAATTGAAAATAAAAATGACAGGAAGTAAATAAGTAGCTTTGTATTGGTAATGCTTTTAAGTAAATCCGTAAAATCAATGCGACTCAATATGACAGCAAAAAGGATAATTCCAATCAGCTTGAATTTTTGCTTCCAAAAATATGTTTCTTTGATTCTCATTTAATTTTTAATGAGTTCATTTCTTTTTACTGAAGATGTTGCTTTTTTCCACAAAGTTCTGACTTTTTCAAAAAGGCCCCCGATTGTTTTTGGTGGAATTTTTTCAACAAGCCACCGGGAGAGTCTGGTTCCAAGTATCATAAACATTGTATCCAAAAAAAACTCGAAAACATATCTTTTCACGGGGAAGGGTCTCAGGTTGTAGCCATAATCAGGGATGGGTTTTCCCATCCACTTTCTGAAGCGAATGCGGATAAAAGCCCCCCGCTTTTTCAGGTCATAACCATGAGAATGCATTTGTATGGCATCATCTTCTGTAATTTCCTGCATGCCAAGTAGATTTTCTCGTTTCATTTCATCGATTATCTTCCGGCCTTTTGACGTTCTGCAGACCAGTATGCTGAAACCCTTGCCTCTTTCTTCATAAACTGGGGCCCAGGCATCCCCACCCGAAATATCCGTATACTCATTGCTTAAATCTGTACATAATAAACTGTTCTTCAGGATATGAAAGGGAATTAGATAATTTGCATGAAACTTCTTTAGTTCTATTAGCTCACCGTCATTTAACTCAACCCGCATATTGCCCGGCCACTCACCATGGCGAAAGTATAGTTTTTCGATGCGGGTATAGTCATTTTTCCCGTAGCTTCTTAAAAAACTGGAAATGGAAGAGAAGTGCAGGGTGTTGCCATAAAATGGTCCAAATATATAATGTATTTTTTCAACAGACGGATGCTCTATTGCCTGAAGCTTCCGGATGGATTGAACCTGTCCTGGCAGTCCAACATAGGCAAGTCTTCCTTTGAATTTTTGTATTTCGGGTAATATTTCATTTACTGAACTAATGGTGTATTTGCTTTGCGCTGCCTCAAGTACTTCTTCTTTACTTTGTGCTATAAAAGCTTCGTTCATCCAGGGTTCTGTTTTCGACATCCTGAGGCATACTACACCTTCAATCTTCTTTTTTTCCAGCAACCAGATGCAGATTGCACTGATAATCCCTCCACTGGCTCCCGTTCTACGTATTTCGGGAGCGGTGGAATATGCAATCGAAAGATGCTGGTATGAACCAGTGTACGGATGAAACTTGTTGTCTTGTGGGAAAAGCTTTTTCCTGTATGCAGGGAAATTGAAATGTTTCCCTGAACAGGCATGCCAGAGCAGTTCGGCAAGTTTATCATCGGGTTGTTTTACAATAAGTGGTTTGTATTTACCGGTCTTGTCAGTGAATATAATATGCCCATCCGACAGTCCCACACAACTCCCACACCTGTTGCAAAGGTGCGAGTTCATTACCGATTTTAGCTTATCAATACTTTTCACAAACAAAGAATTGCCTGATTCCTAATTCTGAAACAAATGTGTTTTGAAGCTGCCGGATTATTTTTTCTCCGAAATCCTGTATCCACTTAGGTCCAACCGGCATTAAAACAGCTCCCTTATGCATTATCATTTTCCATCCGGTCAATTCAAACATTTTTTTTACGCTTTTGCTTGATGGAAATTTGTGTGGTCCTTCTCCGTGACCGCCGAAGATTTTTGTAAATATCTGATAAGGGATCTCGCTCGTAGCAGGTGGGCAACTCAATACCATCCTGGCAGATTTGTCGGAGACCCTGTTTAACTCCCGGAGAAACTCAATGGGATTGGATGCATGCTCCAATGTCTCAAGGCAAAGAATTCGGTTAAAGTGCTCATTTTTGAATGGCAATTTAGAATAAGTGTCTATCTTAACCTGCTTCACATGAGGTCTGAGGTTTTTTGCTACCTGCATAAGTCCGCTGGAAATTTCTGCATTGATCACTTTGCAATCTCTGCAATTATTGGTAATAAAATCATTGGCTTCACAATCCCGGCTGCTGATATTTAAAACCAATGAATCCGGTTCAAGATTCATGTGTTTGATGCTTTCTTTAAAGCGTTGGTCATGTGCTTCTTTTACCTTGTTGTTCTCTTCAACATAAATCTCAGCAACATCATCCCAGTGTTGTTCAACTTCCCTGTCCGACCATTTATTCTGATATTTACTTGCAATCTTATCCATTAGTTGCCCGGGCGTCTGTTGAGTAATGCAATTTGATCAGCAATGAGGCCGATAAAAAACAGGAACATTCCAAGCGTTGATAGCAAAATGGCTGAATTGGAAAATCTCGAAAATGCGAAATAACCATAGGTCCCCCATGCAATGCCAAGCATGAAAACAATGATACTGACAGGAAAGAATATTTTTAACGGATTAAAAAGCATGATGATACGCAACAACAAAAGAATTGTTTTTGATCCGTCTTTTACGAATTTGACATTGCTTTTTCTGCCTTGACGTTCAGAAACAGTGATGGGAAATGTACCAACAGTAAACCCCTCCTTTAGAAAAGCCAGTGTTGAGGTAGTTGAAAATGAAAAACCATTGGGCATGATATGCAGCAGGCCTTCGATGGTCTTTTTATCAAATCCTCTGAATCCTGAATTGTAATCCGGAAGCTTTTGTTCAACCAAAAATTCTCCAAGTAAACGAATCAGTTTTTTACCCGGTTGTCGTGTTTTAACCTGGAAGGAATCCTTGTCCCGCTGACCAATTACGAGATCATGCATTTTCAGTTGCTCAATGATCTCAGGTACATATTTCGGATCATGTTGTCCGTCACTGTCAAGTAAGATTACTTTATCTCCTTTGGCTTTTCGGATTCCTGTTTTCAATGCGGCTCCATAGCCTTTATTGAAATTATGCCGGTAAACCTTGACCGGGAATTTTTGGATAATTTCATAAGTGGAATCCGTTGAGCCATCATCCACGATAATGATTTCATATTTTTCATGGAAATCCAGCGATATAAGCTTCTCAAGCGTACTTTCAATAACATCTTCTTCATTGAAAGCGGGTATGATGATGGTATAGTTAATTTTATCCACTTTTTTTTGATGCAAAGGTAAGGTATTAAATGAATAAAGAATTTATGGTAATTCAATTAATTTAAACTCGAGATTTTGAATAAATATCCTTTTCTTGACGGGATTCCAGAGGTATACTTTGATAAAATCAAAATCAGTATTCTTTAAATTCAACTCGGTATGAATTGAAAAAAGTAAAAAATTTGTTTGCGGAATTATTACAGAACTTTTGAGGTCAGCAGAGCAATATCTGATTGTGTGGTTATCCTTTATTATTTCCGTTACAAGATATAATTTATCATCATCAATAGAAAGGCCCTTATTGTTGATTTCGATATTTGTTGCAAGCCGCAAGTGGAGATCATTTGGCTTTATTTCATTTTTTTTTACAATGATGTTGTCGCTATACATATTTGAGAAGGGCTTATTCTCATTTTTTTTGTCTGTGGAATCGTTTAGATATTCAGTTTTCTTAAGCAATATCTTATCAGGATTTTCTTCTGATTTAAGTAAGCTAATTAAGTACTCGTGATTATTCTTATTTTGTGTGATACTATCTTTTTTAAAGATCATGATCTCATAGTTGGATCCATCATACAATTTTATCGGATGCTCCGGGATGAATATTTTTAACAGGGAGAGATTCTGATTATTTAGGATTTTCCATTTTTCAAATTTACCTTCATTCGCACCGATTAATGCATCCCAGATCAATATGTCTCCTTGCCTCAGGCAATGCATGCTATCACTATAATTACAATACATCCTGCTTACTTTTTGGCCAGGTTCTTTTTCGATAAAATCATAAAAGTGTGCAATAAAAAAATAGGTGTCGTGATTTGAAAATTCAGATTTGTTTAACCATTGAGCAGCATTTAGGGCAATTTTCTCCGTATTTCCCCATTTTCTTGGTATTGTATAATTCAGAAATAATTCAAGTACCATCCAGCCAACTAGTAATAAAGAAATTGCAAACTTGATTCTTTTCCTGGGGATCTTATTAAATATTTCCTGAATCCCCCAGAATGCAATAATTGCCGCTAATGGAGCAACCCCGGCGATAACCCTGATTAATCCCAATGAGCCTCCTCTGCCCCAGTACCAGGCAAAGGAGTGGGCCGAAAAATAAATTATAAAAGGTATAACAATCAATAAATACTCAAAAGCAAGCTGACTATTCAATTCAAAATTCTTTATGAGTCTGATTGTTTTAGAAATGAGGCCAATTATCAAAAAAACTGTCAATGGCAGGCCGAATATTAATCTGTAGTTATTAATGAAATGAAGCAATTCTCCACTTCCATATACGTCTTTTGCTCCCTGATATGGGAATCTGTGAATTAACCATAAAAAATCATTAAATACGAAACCACCAATTAGACTAAACAGTATTGTGGCAAATAAAACAAAGGAACCTGCAGTAAATTTCCTTTTTAAAACAAAAGCCAGAATGAAAATGGGAATTAATACAATACCTTCAGTTCTGGCATATGGCAGAAAGGATAAAACAATGGCAGCAAATAAGTATTTGTTTCTGAAAAACAAGTAAATCCCTATTAGTAAAAGGAAAGCAAATACTATCTCGGTAAGAACACTTGGTATGAGAATAAAAAATATTGGCGTGAAAACAACAAAATAAAACAACAAATTTGAAAATGCATTATCCGTATTGGTCATTCTAACAATTCTGTAGGCAAAAAATGCTGACAGCAATCCCAGAATGACATTCATTAATTGAGCATATTTGAATCCAAAATATGCAAAAGTTGTATTCAACAAGGTGAAAACAGGTTTACCCCACAGATCTAAAAACTTGGCAGGTACTTTAGGAGCCAACTGACTGATACGATAATGGGTATAGTTATCAGCTCCACCGTGAGCACCTTTATTAAAATACCAGATGATTAAAATGAATAATGAGACTAAAGCAAAGGAAAGAATAGCCAGTGTTTTATCCGTTCTTTTTTTCATTTTTCTATTTAAATCTTAGTTTCAATCTACCATCGTGCCCGCTTTGGCGGATGAGATGGTGTTATTTGACTCCCCGATGCACTGTATCGGAAAAATGAACCATGGCTTTACTCTGGGGTTTAATACCGTTTATTGTGACTCCCATGTAACATTCATTTTGACATTTTTGCTTTTTTAACCTTCTGGTTTAATGAGTCGATATTGATGTGGTCAAGATATTGAAAATATTCCGGAGTTGGTTTTAACTTTCCAAAAGTTTCCCAATATGCCCTTTTTGTCATGGCATTCCAATGGATAGCCCCAGTAGTTGCCTGTTTCGTTTGAAATAAATTTAAGAATAAAAGGAATACCAGGAAAACCGAGGCGATAGCTTTAATCATTATCCCTTCGCTGATTATTCGGTCAATGATTGCGGCCAAAGGAAAAGCCATGATACCGTATAAATCAATAAATGCTCTGTGGCCGAAGCTGCCGCCATAAAACCACATATACCAGGATGAGATGATCCAGATGTTTAATATCAGATAGGTAATCACAGGAATTGTTTTCCCTGTAGCTTTTCTTGAAATGAAAACTATTCCAATGATCGAAAAGAGCATGACTGGAGTATATACCAACCACCCTTTTCGATAGCTGAATAACACATTACTTATCTCCGGATTCAGCCAGAAGAAGTATGCATTTTCACTGTATGGATTCATCAAATAGTTTCCGGATACATATTTCCAATAAAGGAATTGAGGTATCCAAAGAATAATTACAATAAACAATATGATGAGCAATTTCTTCGCATTCTTCCACAGAAAAAAGAATCGTTCCTTCATATCATTCATGGAAGTGATATTCCAAAGAAGAAATAAAATTGCAATGATAGCATTGGTAGGTCTGACAAGGCTTATTAATGCTAGGAGAATTCCGATAACCAGTGTATTTTTTGTGCTGGAATTTGTGAACCACTTTTCAAGATAATAGAGAAATACAATGAAAAGGGATAAACTGAATACATGGCTCATGGCTGGCTCCATAAAAGAATAATACAAAAGGTTTGTTCCGAAAAGTATTAATATCAGCACAAGGGAAATTGTTAGCTGACTAAAATATTTTAGCAGAAGCTTCCTCAGGTAAAACAATCCGATACACAGGTAAACGATGGATGCAAAAACAAGGGCTAGTCTGTAAGGAAGCGAATAACCATCTGATTCATAGTTACCAATGACAGCAGCCAGATGAGCCATCGTGAAAAATGGAAGATAGAGCATGGCAAGCCCCGAGGTATAAACGATGTGTCGTTTTTTATCGCCTTGTTTTTTCAGAAACCAGACCTTTCCTTTATATTTTTGGTTGGCATCAAACCATTTAAACTCCAGGTCTTTATGGATTAATAGGGCTGGTAGATATGCATAATAGCCGCAAACATCTGAATCAATGATTTTTTTAGGGTTGGTCCAGCGGTGGTTATCGATGTTGATAATAACAATTACAAGAATACATAACCATAAGATGATATTGGAGCAATTCTTCTCAATTAGTGTTTTTAGGTTATTTCCTGATAATGGCATTAATTGCTTTGGTTTGAAAGAAAAACTGTTAGTTACCTAAAAATCAAACTCCTCAACCCTAACCTCTTCAACTTCCTGTTCCTGTTCCAGCTTTTCGCAGTCGGTTTCTATTTGCAGGCCGCCGATGGGTTTTTCGAAGTCCTCTTTGCTGATGCCCAGTGATTCATCCTCATAGACTTTCTGCATGTAAAGTGCCCAGATCGGCAGGGCCATGTTGGCTCCCTGTCCCAGGGTGATGGTCCTGAAATGCACGCTTCTTTCTTCTGCCCCTACCCAGACTCCGGTAGATAATTCGGGCACGATGCCCATGAACCAGCCGTCGCTCTGGTTGTTGGTTGTTCCTGTCTTTCCAGCGATGGGATTGTTAAAGCCATATTTGTAGCGCAACCTGATCCCGGTACCGTATTGTACCACACCTTTCAGTAATTCCAGCATGAGGTAGGCGGTTTGCTCGCTCATGGCTTCCTGTTTCTCCGGGATAAAACGGTCCACAACATTCCCATGTTTGTCTTCAATGTGGGTGATGAAAGTGGGTTTAACATACACCCCGCTGTTGGCAAAGGTGTTGAAAGCCCCCACCATCTCATACAGGCTGAGGTCGGCCGAACCCAGTGCAATGGAATAGACGGGAGGGATGTAACTCTCTACACCCATTTTCCTGGCGATCTTGATCACCGACTGCGGTGAATATCTTTTGATCAAATGCCCTGATATCCAGTTGTTGGAGGTAGCCAGGGCATACTTCAGGGTGATCTCCTCACCCAGTTTCTTGGTAGCCGCATTCCTGGGTTTCCAGACATCCCCTTCGATCAGTGGGATGATGGGCTGTACATTGGGCAGTTTGCTACAGGGCGTAAATTCCCCTTCCTGCATGGCCAGGGTGTAAAGAAATGGCTTGAAGGTAGAACCCACCTGCCTTTTACCCTGTACTACATGATCGTACTGGAAATGCATATAATCGATCCCGCCCACATAAGCCCGTACAAAACCGGTGTGGGGCTCCATCGACATCAGTCCTGCCTGCAGGAAATACTTGTAATAGCGGATGGAATCCATGGGAGTCATGACCGTATCAATGATCCCGTCCCAGGAAAAAACACTCATCTCCACCGGGGTGTTGAAGATCATTTTGATGCTGTCCATGGGTTTGCCCGCATTCCGCAGCAGGCGATATCTTTCGGTGCGTTTCATGCTGAGTTCCATGATGCTTTCTACGATCTTGCCGATGCTGTCGCTTTCAAAATCAAAAGGTGCATGGGTGTAGCCTTCCCAGTGTTCGTAAAAGGCCGGCTGCAGGTCTTGTGACAAATGCTCAACCACTGCCTCTTCGGCATATTGCTGCATCTTCGAATTGATGGTGGTGTAGATCTTCAGGCCATCCTTATAAATATCATAAGGGGTACCATCGGCTTTGTAATGGTCTTTGCACCATTCCTTCAGGGTTCCCCTCAGGTGTTCCCGCAGGTAGGTTGCCATTCCGCTGGTGTGCGACATCACACCGTATTCCGACATGTCAATGGGAATGAGAGAAACGGAATCATATACTTCTTCTGTGATATAGCCGTATTTCTCCATTTGTTTCAGCACCAGGTTGCGTCTATCCAGGGCTCTTTCGGGATTCCTTACCGGGCTGTACCAGGTGGGTGCATTTACCACGCCCACCATCAGGGCTGCTTCCTGGAGATTGAGGGAATCAGGTTCTTTGTTGAAGAATGTTTTGGAGGCGGCCTTGATCCCGTGCGACTGACTGCCAAAAGCCACGGTGTTCAGGTACATGGCGATGATCTCCTCTTTGGAATAATTTCTTTCCAGTTTGATGGCGGTAACCCATTCCTTGAATTTCGTCATCACAAGGTAGAGGGTGGATGGATTTCTTTTCCTTGGGAAGAGGTTCTTGGCGAGTTGTTGGGTAAGGGTGCTTCCGCCTCCGCGGTCATCTCCTGATAACACGCCATAGGCAACGCGGAAAAGGGCTTTGGAATCAACGCCCGGGTGTTGTTTGAAGCGGATGTCTTCAATGGCAAGCAATGCATGCACCAGGTGGGGTGGTAATTCACGGTAGTGGATGTTGGAGCGGTTCTCGATGTAATAGGTGCCAAGCAGGTTTCCATCGGCCGAATAGATCTCCGATGCCAGGTTGCTTTTAGGATTTTCCAGTTCCTCGAAGGTGGGCATGGGGCCAAACCATTCGCTGCTCACTCCTACAAAAAAGGTGATCAGCAGTCCCAGCCCGAGAACGTAGATCAGCCAGAATTTCAGGCTCAGGCCCGGCTTGATGGGTGTTTTTGATTTTTTATCCTTCATTGACTTATCTCACTTCTGCTTTTTCAATTCTGATTCCAATATCTTCGATTCCCTGCAAATCTTCTACCCGCATGGCCTGCTCCAGCCTGAAACAGTACTCACCGGCAACGGGAAAAACCAGTCCCGGGCGTACCAGTATGTTGTTTTCTTTCACATTGCCCATGCCCCGCCCGATCCATTCACCATCCTTTTTTGCCAGGATGAATTCAAGGGTATCATGCATGGTATTCCCGTTCGGGAAGCTTGTATGCATGAAGATATACAGGTTGCTGTAGCGGTATTCCTGGTTGTTCCTTATATCCACAAAGAAATTGTAGGGCTGTTCCGTATCTTCCACTTGCACACAAAAGTTGGCCGTGTCGCTGCGGTTCCAGTTTCCAGCCAGGTCAAGGCTCTTGCTGTAAAATGAGGTATTGTTGCAGGCAAACAAAAACAGAATCGGCAGAAGCAGCACAGTCAATCCCCTGTTGTTTATCAGTATTTTCATTTTGTTGATCTTAAAATAAATGCAAAAACCTTCTAAAATATTGCCTGTTATTGTAATTTATCGAAACGTTTCAGGTCTTCCGTATCTACCGCATTCTCAAAATTCGTCTTTTGTTCTTTGGTGGCAGCGAACTCCTCCAGCTTTTCGGGCATTTTGTTGTGTTTGTTCATCCCGATGATCTTTTTCACTTTGTCGAGCGGGATGGCCATAATATCCGAATCCCTTTCATTATCATAAGAATACCAGATCAGCTTTTTAAAGACATCCGCTTTCTGGTAAATGGCATTTCCTTTTTTTGTTTTCAGCACCAGGTTCTGGTCGGGGAAATCTTTCAGTGCATCCAGGTAGGTGGAGTACTCATAATTCAGGCAGCATTTGAGTTTGCCGCACTGCCCGGCAAGCTTTTGCGGGTTGAGGGATAATTGCTGGGTACGCGCTGTATTGGTGGTAACCGAGCTAAAGTCACACATCCAGGTTGCACAGCACAGCTCCCTGCCGCAGGATCCGATGCCTCCTATACGGCTGGCTTCCTGCCTGGCACCGATCTGTTTCATTTCGATCCTGACCCTGAACTGTTCGGCGAGTACCTTGATCAGTTCCCTGAAATCCACCCGTTCATCAGCCGTATAGTAAAAGATGGCCTTGGTATCATCTCCCTGGTATTCCACGTCATTGATCTTCATTTCCAGTTTCAGATCGGAGGCGATCCTACGGGTTTTCAGTTTGGTCTTTTCTTCTTTTTTCACTGATTGCACCCACTTTTGAATATCGTTTACCCTTGCTTTGCGGTAGACTTTTTTGATGGATTCTGACTGCGGATCCACCTTTTTACGTTTCATCTGCAATTTCACCAGTTCACCGGTCAGGGAAACGATCCCTATATCGTGCCCGGGACTGGATTCCACCGCTACGATGTCGCCTGTGCTCAGTTCATAATCCGTGGTATATCTGAAAAATTCCTTGCGGCTGTTCTTGAAGCGCACTTCCACGCAATCAAATTTCTCTCCCGAATCGGCGGGTTGTATGTTTTTGAGCCAGTCGAATACATCATATTTGCAGCAGCATGACTGGTAAATTCCATTCAGTCGGTTGCTGTCTGCGGGAAGGCTGGCGCAGCCCCTTGCGAGAAAGGAGTATGCTGCGTCTTTCAACTGCTCCCCGGATAGTTCGTTGTAGTATGGTATATCTTTGTTGTTGTCGTTCATTGCTGTCATCCTATTGATAGCACAAAGCTATTAAAATCAATTATTACTGAGGTTCCCCTTACGCATCAAAACCGATAATTTCAGGCTTAGATCCATGAAAAGGATGGATGGGTTTGCATTTCTTTCAATGTGAAAAATCGCATTGTTGAGTTCCTTCTCAATGGCTGAGCCATTTTCAGGGTTCATGAAAGGATGGAACTTCTGCATAAAATCTTTTTCCATTTCATCGATCCTGGCAATTTCCTCCAGCCTGAAATTCGTGAGGATGCTGTTGCGCAAGGTGGCAGAGGCTCGCTGCAAAAAAAGCTTTTATTTTTCCCGCCCGATCTTGGCGATCTTGTTTACAAAAGCACTGATCTCAACTATTTTAAAAGAATAACACAGGCGCATCCAATTTTTGAACTCTTCGAAGTTGTCCTTTTCTTCCTCCTGTTTGTCGATCAGTTGAATGGCTCTGTTGAGATTGCCTTCGGCACTTGTAGTGATCCTGCGCACATCAGCCCCTGTAAGTCCTTTTTCTACCGACAAATATCTTTCCAGCGCTTCATCGTTGATCCTGGGGATCTTTACGATCTGTGCCCTTGAAAGAATGGTATTGATGATCTGATGCTGATTTTCAGCGATCAGCAGGAAAAGGGTTTTGTCGGGTGGTTCCTCCAGTATCTTCAGGATCTTGGGTGCCGCGGCATGAAAAAGTTTTTCAACCATCCAGATGATCATCACCTTGTATTCAGATTCAAAGCTTTTGTAGTTGAGTGTCCGGATGATCTCATTGCAATCTTCGGTATAGATCACGGCCTGCTTGTTTTCTATGCCGATCTTATTGTACCAGTCGGAAAGGCTGATGCAGGCATTTTTTTCAAGCAGGAGTTCCCGCCAGTGCTTCAGGAATTGCCTGCTTGTGGGTTTGCCTTTTACTTCACTGGTATTGGCCACCGGGAAGATAAAGTGCAGGTCAGGATGTTCCAGTTTGTTGTATTTGAGGCAGGATGGGCAGGTCCCGCAGGCATCGCCGTTTTGTTTGTCCCGGCAGTTGATATACTGTGCATAAGCGATGGCCAGTGCAAGTTTGCCATTCCCTTCGGGCCCAAGGAACAACTGGGCATGACTGATCCTGCTGTCCTTTACGGTCTGGACCAGTCTGGCTTTCACATTTTCCTGTCCGGTGATCTTATTAAAAAGCATCTTAAAAATCCAAAGATAGGGAAAAGACCCTAATCAAATGAAACGTGCAGCAGGCAATTAAGGTATGGAAAAAGAATCTAAAATTTTTCTAAATAAGACTGTCCTTTTTGCAGGGGACCAACTACTTAATTCAAGATGATTTTTTTGATACAGGGTGAATCAGATCCTGTTATTTGTAAGAAGTACACACCTTTTTCAAGAAAAGAAAGGTCGAATCCTCTGGTTTGCAGTCCCGCCAATTGTCCTGAGTGGACTTCTCTTCCGGATGCATCCATGATCATGTAACGAAGTTTTTGTTCCTGATCATTCCTGATAAAGAGATTTCCATTTGTCGGGTTGGGAAATATTTTAACAGGACTTTCGGCAAGAATCACAGGAATGCTGTTTATCAGTTCATGCACCTTAACCAGATCGATGCCATTCCCGGTGCCAAGATTTCGGGTATATTCCTTGTGCAGTGAGTCATTCCAGTGTTCATGCACTCCGAGGCTGGTAATAATGATTCCGTCATCCTCCGGATCATAAATAATCCCATCCGGCCAGTTATCGGAACTAGCAGCCTGATGCAGATAATCGTCTACTCCCGGCCAGTTTGGCCGGCTTTCAGCGATTGTCTGCCCATTGTATTCGGTACGCAGGAAATCGTGGCAAACAGACTCTATCGCCACAGGGTCTAAAGAAGCAAAGATTGAGGAGCACCAGTTATTTTCAAAGGGTGGCATATTCCACTTTTCTGGCACACCCAGTGCATCTTCGCCAGGGTAGAGGCCATCAACCAGAATCAGGAGGTTTTTCCCCGAAAGATGTTTGTGCATCATGATATCCGTTTGGACACGATAGAGACCATAACCGAGTCTTTGTGGATCATCCACACCATCGAACAAGCCTGTGTGCAGGTGCATGGCCCATTGCCGTGTGAAAGAGCCGAAATGGTTTTTTGCTGCCAGGGTGATTCCTGCAGTGCTGTGTGCTTTCAGGGTGGGAATATTGATCAGGTAATCCATGTCCTCAAAAATGGTAAAAAGCTCATCCTCAATGGCTGTTTGCATTACTTGTCCTTCATCAGACCAGAATACTAGCTTTCCTTCTGTTACATTAACCGGAAGCCTGCCCAGTGCTTCCACATCCACTTCGGGATGAAGCAGATCGTTTCCCAGGTAATTTACCTGTGGAAAATCTGCATACCAGAGATCGTAGAACTCTTTGTAGATATTGCGTGCCGGGTCACCAACATAGATCATGTTTTCGGGTATCCCTGCCTCTTCAATCAGTTGTCTGAGGACAGCGAGCACGAGATATGGATTTGTTTCAGCCGCAAATCCATTTACATCTGTATCATCATTCCTGCTCAGGTCGCCGTAATATCTGATTTCTGGCTCTCCATGCAGGGTAGTGGCATTTATTTTGATAAATATTTTTTCTCCCTCCTGATATGCTCTTATGCCTTTGTTTTTGCTATTGTTGAAAAATGTGAAAATGGCATCCCAAGCCAAGGGAAGATTGACAGCACCTGTCAGGGCTCGCATGGATTTACCGAGCATTGAGTCAATATGAGTAATGTCGTTATTGTGTTCCATGAACCAGGCATCATCACCTGCGTCTATTATTCCATTATTGTTGGAGGTATTTGTGCAATTCTCATTTGTAGCGTTTTCATCCCACATCCAAACGACTCGACCCGGAAAAATGCCCTGGGCTTCACCCATGGGTTCATTGGGTGGAAATTGTCCCACACTCAAATCATTCCATGCCAGGATTCTTTCGGAATTAGAATACTGGTATATCAAGATTGCACTCATTGAAAGTATAAGCAGATAAATACCTGCTAGATATCTTGCATTTCTGAAGGCATTCATACTGCGCTTGAAAGCCATTATGCTACCACCCAGGCTCAACAGCCATAATACGAAAGCAGACATGAAAGGGGCTGAGGCTTGCATACATGGATATGATGCTCTGCTTGGCTTTGGTATTACCCGTATTAAAAACCATAGAGTAGACAGGATACCCATTACGATAAAAAGCAGTTTGTAGGGAATCCTGATCGTTTTCATAGCGCTCAATATTTTCCTGAACACCGGTGGTAGATGGGATGTTGGATAGTCCATATTTTATTCTTTTTTACTTATAAGGTAAAACTACGAAAAAGGATCGGCTGATGCAATTACATCAAATATTTCTTCAAAACTTTACCGGTCAACGAGCTTTCCTTTTCAGCAATTTCAATAGGACTGCCTTCAGCCACGAGCTGTCCGCCCTGATCTCCGCCACCGGGGCCCAGGTCGATCAACCAATCGCATTGCAGGATCATGGCCGGATCGTGTTCGATCAGCAGGATGCTGTGGCCCGCATGGGTGAGTTTGCGGAAAAGCTTCATCAGGACTTCCACATCCTTGAAATGCAAGCCGGTGCCGGGCTCATCAAAGAGGAATAGCTGTTTGCCTTTGTTTTGCCTGATCAGCTGGCGGGCGATCTTCAGCCGCTGGGCTTCCCCGCCCGAAAGGCTGTCGGCCTGTTGCCCGAGCTGAATGTAGCCAAGGCCTGTCTCTGCCAGTACTTCCAGTTTTGCAGTAATCTGTTTTTCTTCCCTGAAAAAGTCCAGGGCTTCTGTTACACTCAATTCCAGTACATCCAGTATGCTTTTGCCCAGCAGCCTGCATTTCAAAATCTCTTCCGTATATCTTTTGCCATGACAGCTTTCGCAGCTGACCCTGACATCCGTGAGGAAATCCAGGCTGATATTTACGTAGCCTTTTCCCTGGCAGTCTTCACAGCGCCCCCCTTTGGTGTTGAAAGAGAAATGCGACTTTTTAAGGGATTGCTCCCTGGCTTCTGTGGTTGAGGCAAAGATATCCCTGATCTGGTCAAACACGCCCGTCAGGGTTGCAGCGTTGCTTACACTGCTTGTGCTCATGGCTTCCTGCTTGATGTCCAGCACCTGGTCAAACTGATGGAGGCCCTGTATGCTGCTGCATCCAATGGCATGCCCTGCCAAAGCTGAGGCTGCGATCACATCAAAAAGCAGGCTTGATTTGCCGCTGCCCGAAACACCGCTGACACAAACCATGGCCCCCACAGGTATATGGAGATCTTCTATTTTCAGGTTGTTGGCAAGTGCATTTTTAATGATGATCCCCGGAAACTGAGGATTGCCATCCCCTGGCTTTACATCCATGTTTTCGAGGCATTTTGCAGAAAGGGATTTCGGATGCTGTTTGATCTCTTCCGGTGATCCCTCGGCGGTGATCTCTCCTCCCAGCTTTCCGGCTCCGGGGCCCAGTTCGATAATATAATCTGCCTCGCGGATGATCTGTGCATCATGTTCCACTACCAGCAGGGTGTTGCCCATAGCCTTCAATTCGTGCATCACACTGATCAGCGCTTCCAGGTCGGAAGTATGCAGCCCGATGCTTGGTTCATCAAGTACGTATGTCATGCCGCTCAATCCGTTGGTGAGCTGGGATGCCAGTTGCAGGCGCTGGGCTTCCCCTCCGGAGAGGCTTGCTGAGCGGCGGTTGATCTGCAGATAATCCAGGCCCAGCCTTTGCAGGAATTTCAGTTTCCTCAGGAGCTCTTTTCTTAACTGTCTGCTGATCAGTAAGAGCTTTTGGGATGCCTTTGCAGCTTCAAATTCTTCAAAGAAAATGATGGATGAGCGGATATCCATCGCAGCAAGTCCGGCAATGTTTTTTCCAAGGATACGATAGGAGAGGGCTCTTTCATTGAGACGGCTTCCCCGGCAGGCCGGACATTCCATGTCCTTCATCACATGCATCATTTGCTCTCCCCGCTGATCCAGGTGTTTCCTGAGGTATTCTTCTTCGACCAGCCTGGCAAAACCTTTCCATATTCCCTGGAAGTTATGTTCACCACTTCTTTTCCCTCTTTTGTATTTCCAGCGCACATCATATTTTTTATCTGCTGTGCCATACAAAGCGATCTCCTTTGCCTGATCTCCCAGGTATTGCCATTCACGGGTATAATCGATGTGATGCCTTTCACCGGCAGCAAGCAGTGTGTGTACATATTGTCCGTTCGGGTCTCCATAGAAACGGCCTGTTTTCGTGCCATCCATGGCCCCGTCGATGAGTGGCTTTGTGGGAACCGTGATCAGTTTATCCGGATCACAAACCCTGATATGCCCGAGCCCGTCACATTCCCTGCATGCACCCTGTTCGTGGTTAAAGGAAAACATGGAAGCGGTGGGCTGATCATCATATTCCTTTGATACGGCTGCACGCGCAAGCAATAAACGGTACATTTCGTATATGCCGCTGATGGTCCCGACGGTTGAGCGGGCTGAAACCTGCATGGCGGCCCGTTTAATGGCCATTACAGGTGTCAGTCCCCGGATTTCTTCAAAGTCGGCCTTTGCCTTCATGCCGATCCTGTTCCGTACATAGGCCGAATAACTTTCCAGGAAACGGTTCCTGCCTTCAGCATAAAGGGTGTCGAAAGCCAGGGAGGACTTTCCACTGCCCGAGAGCCCCGTAAGTACACTCAGCTTTTGATCCGGTATGAGGGTGGAGATATTTTTAAGATTGTTTGTGGTCACCCCCTGCAAGCGGATGCCAGGTGTCCTGGCAAAGTGCTTCTCATGCTCAGGGTCAATAAGGTTTTTTCCCTGGAGATATTCAATCATGCTTGCAGCTGTGCGTGATTCTTTGCATTCAAGCAACTTCTTAAAGGAACCCTGGAACACCAGCCTGCCCCCTTCTTTCCCGCTTCCTGGACCCAGGTCAACAATATGATCTGCCGAAACAATGAGTCCGGGATGGTGTTCGATCACAAGCACCGTATGTTTTCTGGCAACCAGCTTTCGCAGTGATTGCAAGAGTACTTCCACATCAGCATTGTGCAGACCTGTGGTTGGTTCGTCAAGCAGGTAAAGGACATGACCACCTGCCGGCCTGGCAAGCTCGGTGGCCAGTTTGACGCGCTGTGCTTCCCCGCCACTCAGGGTGGTGGATCGCTGTCCGAGCCTGATGTAGCCAAGGCCCAGCTCATGCATGACTTCGAGTATGCGGAGGATCTTTTTCTCCCCGGAGAAGAAACGCAGGGCCTCTTCGACCGGCAGCTCCAGTATTTCGTAAATATTCAGGCCTTTATACCTGATCTCCAGGGTTTCTTCGTTGAACCTTTGACCGTTGCAATGTTCGCAGAGGATCTCTACATTGCCCATGAAATGCATGCCGATCTGCTGGTAGCCAGCACCCTGGCATGCCTCACAGCGTCCGCCTTTCACATTGAATGAGAAGCGGCCTTTGCCCCAGCCCTTTGCTTTGGCCGCGGGCAGACTTGCAAAGAGGTTGCGGACCAGGTCGAAAAGTTTGGTATAGGTTGCGGGATTGCTCCTGGGGGTCCTTCCGATGGGTGACTGGTCGATGAAAACCAGTTTGTTTATTTTTTCCCAGCCGGTGATCTCCTCATAAGCTCCAGGTTTCGTCCGGGAAGCATGTAATTCTTTCAGTAAAAAACGACCCAGGGTAATATCTGCCAGCGTGGATTTCCCCGAACCCGATACCCCGCTGATCACATTCATTGCTTGCAGTTTGAACCTTACATTGATGTGATCCAGGTTGTGCTCACGGGCACCGCTGATGGTCAATTCATCATGTTCTTTTTTATTCCCATCCAGGGGATGGAAGCTTTTCCTTCCCAGCAGGTAATCCAGGGTTAAACTCTTCTTTTTGCAATTGGTCAGAGCTGATGCAGGTGCATTCAGGAGGACCTCCCCACCGGCGCTTCCTGCACCAGGGCCCAGGTCGATCAGGTGATCAGCCTGCCGGATAAAGTCATCATCATGTTCTACCACCAGTATGGTATTTCCGTGGTCGCGGAGTTTCTTCAGCACCCCGATCATTTTTTTGTTTTCCGATGGATGCAGTCCGATGGAAGGTTCATCAAAAATGTAGAGGACTTCCCGCAGTCCGGCATTTACCTGAGTGGCAAGCCGCAGTCGCTGGGATTCCCCTCCCGACAGGCTTGTCGACTCACGCTGCAATTCAAGGTATGATGCCCCCAGTTGATCGAGCAGGGAGGTTCTGTAAAGGATTTTTTCTATGATCAGGTTCACGGCTTCATTGCCGGGGTCAGCATCCCTGATGGCTTTGAGTTCATCCTCAAGTTCCCGCAGGCTCATAGAGGCAAACTCAGCGATGTTGCGTCCCTGCCATTTCACCGACAGGGCTTTCTGGTTCAGGCGCTTGCCTTCACAAACCGAACAGGTTTCACTGCGGGTGAAGCGCAGGATATTTTTGTTGCGGTCGCGTTTCAGTATTTCTTCCATTACCGGAATGATGCCTTTGTAATATCCTATTTCACGGGGCTTGGCGGTGATCCCGCTCCAGCGCATCCTGGATTCGAGGGTATGTTTACCGAAAGGGATTTCGATCTTGTCGCTGCCATACAATACCACCTGTTTCTGATATTCGCTGAGGTCCTGCCAGGGAATGTCAACATTGAAGCCTTCCGCTTCACATACCTGATTCAAAACATCCATGGTTACCTGGCTGTAGATGATATAACCACTCGGGGTGGTGATGACCAGGGCTCCTTCGCGCAGGCTTTTCGTTGGATCTTCGATCAACAGATCCTGAGCGATGCGGTCCTCAAGGCCCAGACCATGGCAATTTTCACAGGCGCCTACAGGGTGGTTAAAGGAGAAAAGCTTTCGGTCGATCCTGAAACTGTTGTCGCTGAGTGATGATTCACCGAACCTGGCAAAGATCAGCCGCAGATAGTCATAGATGCCGGTGAGTGTACCAACTGTTGAGCGTGGATGGCGAACCACCGTCTTCTGGTTGATCGAGATGGACGGTGAAAGTCCGTCAATTTTCTCGACTTCGGGCTGTTTCATTTTACCCATGAACTGCCGGGCGTGAGAGGAAAAGGAGGCCAGGTAGCGGTTTTCGGCTTCTCTGAAGATCACATCATACACCAGGGAGGATTTTCCCGAACCTGACACACCCGTAACTACAACGAGCTGGTATTTGGGGATCTCCAGGCTGATGTTCCTGAGGTTGTTTTCCGAGGCATTATGGATTTTGATCGTTGATTGCAAGGGCACTGATTTTTTGCAAAGGTCGGAAAATAGAGGAATTCTAATTATCCTTTCAAGTAAATATAGCGATTCATCGAATTCAATCTTATTACAAACAAATATTATTATGCGCATACAAAATATTTTATATGCTCAACATAAAATATTATATTGCGCAAATAAATTAATTTTATTAGGCAGATGGATTATCAATCATGCTTATGTGTTAAATCCAATTTCACTATACCATTAAAAAACAAAGCTTATGCCGATCAATTACAGGGTTGTTAAAAGAGCCCAGCCCGGTGTTGCGGGTGGTGGAGAGATTAAATACTATGCACAGGTAAGCAAGAGAGGGAAGATCAGTTTTGAAGATCTATGTGAGCGCATTGCAAAAATGACCACTTTCAGTGAGGCTGATGTGGTGGGGGTTTTGCATTCGCTGGTAAAACTCGTTCCGGATTTACTCAAAGATGGTTACACGGTGGATCTGGATGCCCTCGGTTTGTTCAGTATTTATATAAAATCACAGGGACGGGTAGATCCCGATAAAGTTACATCCAGGGATATCAGTGAGGCGCGCATTCATTTTCGACCGAGTGTGAGAATGAAGGAAAAGATACGCGATGCCAGGTATACGAGGGTAAAAGACTGATATCAGGATCAGGAATTGTTCCAAAGCTTATTCAGAGCATGGATTAAATTCTCTTTTTTCAGGGGCTTGAGCAGGTAGTCATCACAGCCGGCTGCAAAGGCTTTTTCTTTCTCCGCTTCCTGGGCGTATGCCGTTTGCATGATGATTTTGATATCCTGCTGCTTTTCTTTTAAAATTTTTGTTGCTGTAATCCCGTCCATTTCTGGCATTTTGATATCCATCATGACCAGGTCATATGGTTTCTTTTCAGTCATCTCAACTGCCTCCTTTCCATTGTTTGCGGTATCAATGCTTTGGGTATAGGAAGACAACAGGATCTTGAGGTAATCCCGGCTGGTCTGTTCATCTTCAACGATCAAAACCTGCAGATTTGATAAGTCTTTGTCCAATTCCTTATTCATTTCAATTTCTGCTGTTGCTTTGCCGGTTTTGGCATGTTTAAAGAGAATGACAAAATAAAATGTAGCGCCTTCTTCTGGTGTTGATTCCACACCGATCTCTCCGTCCATCAATTCAACCAGTTCTTTGGCAATACTCAGGCCCAGGCCGGTACCTCCGCTGCTCCTTAGCTGTGCTGATTTACCCCGGTAAAAACGATTGAAAACTTTTTTCTTTTCCTCTTCCGGAATCCCGATCCCACTGTCTTTAACAAAGAAGCGTATCCGCTCATCATCCATCAGGGTGCAGGAATAAAATACCTTGCCAGCATCAGTATATTTCAAGGCATTGCTGATAAAACCACTCATGATCTGACGGATTTTTTGCCGGTCGGATTCAAGGAACAGATCCTGGCAGTCCTCATCTATCTCATAGCTTAATTTCACCTCAGATTTATTCAGGTTAGCGATGTGTGTTTGATAAAGGTCTTCGAAGAGTTCTTTGATATTAAAGCTGCTAATCTCGATGCGGGTCTTATTGCTTTCGAGCATGGAAATGTCGATCACATCATCAATGATCTTGATGAGTTGGCTGGCGTTGTTATTGATCGTTTTGATGAATTTAAGCTTTTCTTCTTCGGGGAAATCTTCTGTGAGCAGGTTGGCAAATCCCATAATGGCATTCATGGGGGTGCGGATTTCATGGCTGATATTGTTCAGGAAAGCGGTTTTCAACCGGTCGCTTTCTTCGGCTTTCTCCCGGGCAATTTGCAGCTCCTGGTAGGCTTTCCTGAGCGATTCCATATTCTTATTCAGCTCCTCATTCTGGACAAGATATTCTTCGTTCTGTGCAAGGTATTCTTCATTCAGGCTCTGATATTCTTTGTTTTGTTCGAGGAGTTTTTCTTCAAATTCTTTGCGTTCGGTAATATCCTGGACCATACCGGAGGAGTTGATGATCTTACCCTTTTCATCCCTTTCATGATCGCATTTTTCATACACATGGCGGATCTCTTTGTTATCATATCTGATGATTCGATGCTCCAGTTCATAGCCATCTTCATCAGCGGCTATAGATTGGCTGTAAGCAGAATCGGTCATTTCCCGGTCGTCGGGGTGGACTCTTTCAAGGAAAGCCTGATAACTTACTTCAACTTGTCCGGGTTCATACCCGAAGATCCTGAATGCTTCCTCCGACCATTTAAGTGTATTGTTCTGCAGATTGTATTCCCAGCTACCCAGCCGGCCGATCTCCTGTGACTTTTGCAGCATCAGCTGGCTCTTGCTCAGTTCTTTTTCGTTTCGGTAAAGGTTGCGGTAAATATTCCGCTGGTGATAATGATAGATCCATGCCAGGACCATCACGCCAAGAGCGAATAAGAAAATCAGTACAATGATAACAACGGCTGATTTGTAATCAAGGATTGAAAAAACTTCGCTTTTATCGACTTTTGCGATCATGTACCAGGGTGTTCGCGGAACCCGTTTGATCACGGTTAGGACTTCAACATCCCGGTAGTCGTTCCCTTCAAAAACGCCTTCATGCCCCAACACGGCCTGCACGGCCGGAATGTCTTTCCTGTCAAGGGAGAAGTGCAGTTTCAGGACGGTGTTCTTCTGGTGCCTGAGCTCATTCATAAAAACCACACTGTCGCCAAATTGCCTGACAATTAAGGTTTCGGAAGACTTGCTCGGTGTGGGCCAGGATTGTATAAGCGGGAATAGATAAATGCTGGGGTCTGTTCGGAAGACGGTTGCCCCCCGGATCCGTTTTTTATCATCAAATAGTGGGGTGATGATGTCAAAATGAATGCGCTGGTGCCGCTTGCACCTGTAAAAATCACTCACAAGCAAGTCACGCATTCTGAATGCAGAGTCGATTAAGTATTTTGTTCGTTTGTCGAGCAAATCTTTTCTTTCCTCAACACTGAAAAGAATATTGTAATTGGTGTCGGTAATAAAAATACTTTCATATTCGTGTCTGCTGTTGAAGGGTTCCAGCCGGCTTTTAAAGTAACTGATCGCCTTTGACGAATCTCCCTCACTGAGCTCGATGGAATGTTTTATGAATGAAGGATTTTCGGAAAAAAAATATGCCTCTGAAATCCTTTCTGTAAGCCACCGGCGGAGCTGGGTTACCTTCAGGTCGGCAATTGCCTGAAGATCATTGATCTTTTCCTGCCGTACCTCTTTTTTTACATGATCGTAATAAAAGTAACCCCCTGTGATGATGATGGCTGTGAATAAGAAGAGGACGAGAATTAGCCTGATCTTTGGGATGTATTTGGAATTTGGTTTAGCACCCATAATTATGTATGGATTAATAATTTGATGATAACATAACAGAATCTGAATTCCGGTACGGGTAAATATATAAAAATTATCTCAAGCGAAAGTATTCATCCATTAATTTCTGTGCGGCAACATATGAACTCATACGATCTTCCAGTATCTGCTTTTTCAGATCGGCAATTTTTTCTTTGATCTCCTGGCGGGAATAAAAATCTTCCTTAAGCCTGGCATCAATGCTGTCGAACATAATCCTGATGGCCTGTTCTTTCCTGTTCCGGTCAAAGTATTTGTTTTCTTTTGTCTGCCGGATATATTGTTCAACAGTGGCCCAGGTGTCTTCTATACCCTTTTTTTGCAAGGCGGAGCAGAGGCTCACGACCGGTTTCCATCCTGAGGTGTGTGGCGGGTAAAGATGCAATGCATTTTCGTACTCCCTTTTGGCCATGCGTGCTTTGTGCAGGTTATCTCCTTCGGCTTTGTTGATCAGGATGGCATCGGCCATTTCCATGATCCCTCTTTTGATGCCCTGTAATTCGTCGCCGGCGCCGGCCAGCATCAGCAGCAAAAAGAAATCCACCATGGAGTGTACAGTTGTTTCGGATTGTCCCACCCCGACCGTCTCCACGAAAATGACATCAAAGCCGGCGGCTTCACAAATGATGATGCTTTCTTTGGTCTTCCGGGCTACTCCACCCAGGGATCCTGCAGATGCCGATGGGCGGATAAAGGCCTGCTCATGATTGGCCAGGGTCTCCATGCGGGTCTTGTCACCCAGTATGCTGCCCCTGGTCCTTTCGCTGCTGGGATCAATGGCCAGTACGGCAACTTTTTTGCCCTTTCCGATCAGGTACATTCCCAGTGCTTCTATGAATGTGCTTTTACCAACACCGGGAACACCCGTAATACCCACCCTCACAGAATTACCTGAGTAGGGGAGGCATTTTTCAATGATCTGCTGGGCCAGTTCCTGGTGCCGGGGCAGGGTGCTTTCCACCATGGTGATGGCCTTGCTGAACAGCGTACGATTGCCAGCACGGATACCTTCCAGGTAGGCGGTTGCATCCAGGTCCTCTTGCCTGACAGAACGGTATTTCTTCAGTGCATCGCGATTGATCGATGCGGGTGGATCAACGCCTTGATTGACTTTCAATGCGCTCTCATCTTTCTTTTCTTTATCCTTTGGCATCTGCTTTCCTCTTGAATAAACAAAGATATAAAGAATCACTATTGTCCGGTTAATTAATGGAGATGCCTCGCTGCCCAGACTGGTGCAGTGCTAACAATGACAAGTATTCGGTAATGCGCAGATTATGTCAATAGTAGGTGTTTGCAAATCCCCCTAAATCCCCCTTTTTAAGGGGGACTTGTCCAGTTTCATTGCAAAAAATGAAGTTATTTCCTAGCGATTCCCCCTTTTAAAGGGGGTTAGGGGGATTCTTAAATCTTTACTAATCTTCGAAATTTTGCTATTTGTCATATCATTTTATTGCTAAAAAAATTGTTATGAGAATTCGGAATGACAGTGTCACCAAACCCTATACATTAAACAAATAGTAAGTCATTTCGAACGAAGAGAAATCTCAAAAAATAATCCAATAGTAACAATAAAGAATCTAAATAAGGAGCGTATGATGCTAAAAATGTGTTTTTTAGAATCCTTTCTCAGGCACAATCCCCTTTAAATCATATAAAACCATAATTTTGTTTTTAATCAAACTGAATTAACCTATGGACTTTCCAATCTTTCACCTCGATTTCATGGGAAACCGCTGGCTGATCGCCATGATCGCCATCGTTCATGTGATGATCAACCACGCCCTGGCAGTTGGATTTGCCCCCCTGGTCACCCTGATGGAATACCGGGGCTACCTGGCAAGAAAAAGGGATCCCCTGGAGCAAAAGCACTGGGATGAACTGGCTTACAAATTCCTCTTTGTGGCTTTTGTGGTTACTACCACCCTGGGCGCCCTGACCGGCGTCGGGATATGGTTTTCGGCCGCACTGGTCAATCCGGCCTCCATCGGTAGTTTGATCCGGGTATTCTACTTTGCCTGGTTCACCGAATGGATCGTATTTGTGTGTGAGGTGCTCCTGATCGTGATCTACTTCCTCAGCTGGAGGAAATCCAACCGCTCGGAAAAGGCCAAGCTGCGGCACATCCGTTTTGGGCTCTTTCTGAGTATTTTCTCCTGGATCACCATGGCCATCATCGTGGGCATCCTGGGTTTTATGATGGACCCTGGAAGCTGGCTCAGCGACAAGACCCTCTTCAGTGGTTTTACCAATCCTATATACATGCCCCAGTTGCTTTTCCGCACACCCCTGGCCATGATCATGGCCGGAACCATTGGATTGCTGCTGGTTGCTATTTTCGCTAAAAAGGACAATCCGATACGACCCAAAGCATTCCGCTTTGTTTCCATCTGGACCCTGATCTGGGTGCCTCATGTGGTTATTGCCGGTTTGTGGTATTATTATAAGATCCCCGACCTGATGATAGGGAACCTCCCCGTTGCCCTGGGAACACAACTCTTCCAGCAATGGTACGATAAACTTCTTTTTGTGATGTTTGGTGCTGTCGGACTGGCAGTCATCATCGGCCTGTGGACCTTGATCAATTCCCGGCGCATCCCCAAATGGCTAATGGTTCTTCCCATCATCGGGGTTTTTATTTTTATCGGCATGTTCGAAAGGGTGCGTGAGTTTATCCGAAAACCCTACGTGATCGGGGATTATATGTATGCCAATGCCATCAGGGTGGATGATTACCCCCTCCTGCAAAGGGATGGCATACTGCCGCATTCCACTTTTGTGAGTGTGCAGGAAGTGACAGAGGAGAACACGCTGGAAGCCGGCGAAAATGTTTTCCTGATCGCCTGTACACGCTGTCATACAGCGAGCGGGATCAATTCGGTGGTGAACCGCTTTGAGAGGATGTACGGGAAAGACAATCCACTCAATGTGGAAGCCATGAAGACCTACATGCGTAATATGCACAATGCAAGGTATTATATGCCGCCTTTTCCGGGAAATGAAAAGGAACTGGATGCACTGGCTCAATATATCAAAAGCCTGCAGACCTATCCCAGACCCATTGAAGGGGCTCAGTTGAACGGTACCCCGGCCATCGAAGACGACATTCAAAAAATTAAAGAAAAAATTATCAATTAGCGATGAACACAATATTATTCAACCTATTACAGGTACCTGTTCCAAAGGATATTCCACTGGACATGCCATTGCCTCACTGGCTGCTGGTTTTCCTGCTGATCTTTTCCTTTCTCTTGCACATCCTCTTCGTTAACCTGATGATCGGGGGTACAGCCCTGACATTGTGGGCTGAGATTATGGGACTCAAAAGAAAGGAATACAATGCGGTATCCATGGAAATTGAAAAAACAGTTACCCTGAACAAAAGCCTGGCGGTGGTACTGGGGGTTGCACCTCTTTTATCCATCAATGTTTTGTATACGGTGTATTTTTATTCGGCCAATGCACTCACCGGGCTTTTCTGGATCTCTATCGTACCGCTGGTCACGGTGGCTTTCCTGCTGGGTTACTGGCACAAATACACATGGGAGAAGCTTCGCGACAACAGGGCTCTCCATATTGGGATCATCGGAGGAGCCACGCTGATCTATTTCTTTGTACCTTTCATTTTCCTGACCAACATCAACCTGATGCAGTTCCCGGAGAAATGGACCGAAGTGGACGGCTTCTTTTCCGCCATGACCCTGGCAAACGTTTTTCCAAGATACCTGCACTTTATTACGGCTTCTTTCGCTGTCACCGGCCTGTTTGTATTCTGGTTGTTCGGCCGCAAGTCCTATGCATTCGAAGAGCATATCCCGGGATTCAGCCGGCAAGAGATCCGTAAAAAGGCATTGAGCCTGGCATTTGGCGCTTCCATTGCCCAGGTTGTATTCGGACCCCTTTTATTCCTCACCCTTCCGGCTGAAGGCATTGACTGGGATCTTGTCATTACGATCGGAGCCGGTGTGACCTCAGCAATATTTGCCATGGTATGGATGTGGGACAGCATCACTGTTGAAACAGAAAAAATGAACAGACGCTTCTGGCCGATCGTGCTAGCGCTGACCATCACCGTTGGTTTTATGGGCACAGGACGGCAACTTTACCGGGCCAATGCGCTTCAAACACATCAAGAGGCGATGAAAATAAAAACCGAGGAGTATATGAAAAAGGCGGAGGAAGCAAAACTTGCCATGGAAAGAGGCGATGTACAGGAAGCTCAGAATGTATCCCTGGAAGGAAAGCAGATATTTGAGAAGAATTGTGCGGTTTGCCATAAAGAGGAAGACCGGCTGGTCGGCCCTCCACTCAAGGAAATCGTTCCAATTTACGAGGGAAAGAAAGATGCCCTGATCGCCTGGATCAAGCAACCCGGAAAGAAACGTGAAGATTATCCGCCCATGCCGGGGTTTCCACGGATGGAGAAAGAGAAACTGGAAAGTGTGGCTGAGTATATGATCAGCCTTTGATGCAAGCATTTAACCATATGGAAAATGTCGAATGGAAAATGTCGAATGAGCAATGCATCATTTTCCATTCTACATGGCCCATTTTGCATTTTTCATTTGAAGGCAGTAGCAAATGGAAAAGTCACGGGGTGACTTTGTCATTAGCCTTTCTATAGATAAATCATTTTGCTGAGTCGCCCCGTGACTTTCACAATTCGCTGAGATGAAGATGTAAAGTCACAGGGTGACTAGGGTTATCCTGTGGCAAAGTACAATAATCCTTTGCAGTCACCCCGTGACTTTCACCAACATGCTAAAGCTTTTATGCAGATTTGTTTTTATCAGCCTGCCAGGGCAGTTTCCCTTCCAGTTCCACCTGCAGTGAAAAACTCAGGAAAGTCCGGATCAAAACAATCACCGCGAGCACCAGTACACTTTTCATTGTGGGCTCTGTTGATACCGTGGCAATGATATCCCCGGCCACCAGGACTTCAAGGCCCAGCAAAATGACCTTTCCCAGATCCTGTCGTAGCATTTTAAAAACACCGCCCTGTGCTTTATTCCCTGTAAATAATGATTTGACGAGAAAGAAAAGGCTGCCACCGGCAATGATGAGTACTCCGGCTGCTTCGATTATTTTGGCGACAATATCGATATAGGTTCCAAGTTGATCCATTGGTTTGCTTTTTGACACTTATTCGCGAAAATTTGGTTTTGGTTACTGTTGTGTACGAGAATTTTTTGTTGTTATTGATTATCCACTCAAAAAAGTAAACAGATTCCTTACTTTTGCATAAAATCCGTTTGGAGGATTTTAATTTTCACACAGGGTTATGGCTAAGAGAAACCTATTCCGGGATATTGCGGGTGTAATGAGCAGCAATGTTTTTGCTGTGATCAATGCCCTGTTGGTGAGCATCATCCTGACCCGGTCACTCGGCCCTGAAGGCTTCGGGATCTATTCTGCCATCATTGTCATTCCCATGGTGGTGATCGCCCTGAGCCAGCTTGGAATAAGGGCTTCTGCTATTTATCATATTGGTCACGATAAAGAGAACATCGACAAAAATGTTTCTGGCATCATGATGGTACTGGTATTGACCAGCCTGGCTGGTATTCTGATTGCTGCTGCAGCTTTCTTTCTGACGGATACCCACGATTATACCCTGCTGATGATGCTCCTGGCAGTATTGTTTATTCCTATGCATCTGACAACCCTTTACACGGGTGGTATCTTCCTGGGAAAAGAGCAGATCGGCAGGGCCAATTTTATCCGCTGGTTCCCTGTTTTGATGGACCTGTTGTTCGTCTTAGTTTTTGTACTCCTCCTGAAATGGAGGATAGAAGGCGCCTTGCTCTCAATCTTTGCTGCTTATTTCCTGATCGCCATCTGGTCATTGCACATACTGTCGAAAGAACACAACATACGGCCCCGCTTTGTGAAACCCGTAATTCTGCCCCTGGTAAAGATGGGGATTGTTTTCGCCCTGGCGGTATTCGTCATTCAATTGAATTATCGCATAGATGTATTGATACTAAAAAGTTTGAAAGGCCCCGGGGAAGTGGGCTTTTATGCCCTGGGTGTTTCCGTCGCAGAAGCCCTGTGGCAATTGCCGCTGGCTGTTGGCATTGTGGTTATGAGTCGCACGGCCAATACAAAAGATCATGCATTGATGAACCAGGTCACGGCACGCTTACTCAGACTTTCCCTCATAGCAGGTTTAGCAGCTGCCATCCTGCTTTATTTTCTCGCCCCATGGATTATCCCATTAATCTGGACGGAAGAATTCCTGCCCAGTGTGACAATACTGCAATATATTTTACCCGGTATTTTGTTCATGAGTGTATTCAGGATCATCAGCAGTCGTTTGTCGGGCATGGGGAAACCACAGATCGCAATTTATGTATTTTTGCCCTCGCTGGTGTTGAATGTGATCCTCAACTACTGGTGGATCCCCGAACATGGAAGCATGGGCGCAGTGATGGCCACCAATGTGAGTTATATCATTGGTGCCCTGGTTTTCCTTTGGGTTTATGCCAGGATCGTGGGCATGCCCATAGCAAAGATCTTTGCATTCAGCAGCAAGGATTTTGAATTCATTGGCAGGCTGTTAAAAAGAAAGAAACAGGATGAACAGGCATAAGGAAATACCCTTCTTTTTCATCATCGGGCGGCCCCGTTCCGGCACTACTCTGCTGCGCTTGCTGATTGAGGCACACCCCAATGTGGTGATACCGCCGGAAAGCCCGGTCATCCTCAGTCTTTACAAGAAATATGATCAAAAGAAAGTCTGGCAAAAAGAAGACATGCTGGAACTTTTGGAAGACCTTTACAGCCAGCAATATTTTGAAGCCTGGCTCATTCAGAAAGAGGAACTTCGTGAAAGACTGCTGAAACTGACAGGAAATAAAACTTTTTTTGAGATCATCCGCGAGGTATACCTGGCCTATCCTTCCATGTTCCCGAAAGATGATATTCGATTGATCGGGGATAAGAACCCTGTTTATGCCCTTTACATCAGGCGGATGCATAAACTTTACCCGGATGCAAAGTTTATTTATATCTCCCGGGATTACCGCGATAATTACCTTTCACTGATCCGGGTGAATTTCGAGATTCCCCTGGTTCCCCTGGTAGTTTTCCGCTGGAAGTTCGCCTATCAGCATTTCAGGAAATTGTGGAGGAAAAATCCTGATCAGTTTTATTTCCTCAGATACGAAGATCTGGCCACAAATCCTGAAGAAGAAGTCAAAAAGGTATACGACTTCCTGGGCCTTGATTTCAGGCAGGAAGTATTTGATTTCTATAAGAAAAAGGATGAGATGGAAAAGGCGTACGGCCATTCCGAAGAACTCATGGATATTCACCGCAGCCTGCTGAATCCGGTAAATACCAGCCGCATCAATACCTGGAAAAAGAAGATGACAGATAAGCAGATCCGCATGGCTGACCTGGTGGCGGGAAAGACGGCGGATGAATGTGGCTATGAGCGGAAATACAAAAGCTTTGATTTCTGGCTTTACCTGAGGATACTTCCTTTGCTTACTTATGGAAAGATCATGTACCGTTTGATGCTCTTGGGAGAAAGATTGCCATATAAGGTCCGGAATGCTTTGCTTGAGTTCCTGGGGGTTTTTCTTAGAATTTATTGGTCGCTAAACAAAAATAAACTGAATAACAAGGAAAAGAAAACCACCTGATGTTTTGTGGCTCTTTGTCTATAATACGATATACTTGCCCGTAAACGATTCTCCGTCAAGCAAAAGCCGATAGTAATAAACACCGGCTTCCTGGCTGGCTGTCGACAGCTTTAGCTGATGCTGTCCTTTCTTTTTATTTCCGAATTTCCGGCTTTTTATCAGTATTCCCTGCTGGTTAAATATTTCCAGTTTGGCATTTGCAGAGTTCTCGAGGCTGAAGTTAATATATGCATTCTTAAAAACCGGATTGGGGTAAATGTAGACTTTATCAGTTGTCGTTACTTTAGTTTCCTCTGCATCGAGGATCTCTCCAAAGTATGCAAGCACCCTGTTCATCAATTCCAGCCTGTTATCGAAATGATTAATGCCCTCGAATCCGAAACCCATGAAGACCGTTTTATAGATATCGTTTTCAAAGCGGATTGCACCGGCATTGCCGGAAGATGCATAGCTAAAAGATTCTTCGCCTCCATTCATGGGCTGTAGTTCAGCAAGAGAGAACTGGAAATAGGCATCAAAGCCCTGGTTAACTGCAAGGACCATTCCATTGCCGAGCGGATCACCCATAATCCCGGTCAGACTGTCAGATCCGCCGTAGGAACTACCAAGGTAGCCGGTGTGCAGATATTCATATAGAAAATCGTTATCCTGCAGCTCGCTGCTGATATATTGTCCGCTCAGGAAAAGCCGGCCTCCCTGTTCAAGGTATTTTGAGATCTCTTCACAATTCCCCTCATTCAGGGTATTGCTATAATGACTGCCCGTGTACCAGATCACCACGGGAAAGTTTGCTAAAAATACACCTGATGGATCTCCTGATAGATCGACATCATAAATATAATAATCTCTGTCCAGTGAATCCAGTACCTGCTGGTACCAGAAATCAGGCTGCATGAACATACCCCCAAAAGATTTGGCATCGTTTACCAGTAGGATCTCCCCGGCTCCGATCTCAATCTCAATTTCGGTTTCATAAACCTTATTAGCATTCCATTTCACAATGAGGTCGAGCGTACTGCGGTAATGCGCATTATGATCACCAATTTGAATAATGAATGGATCTGAAGCATTGCAAGCAGTATCCCTGTATTGCATGCTGCCGATGTTACATGTTCCGTTGTTAACGAAAACATTCGGATCATTTGAATGCAATTCGAGACTCATATTTGAAATGGAGCTTGTCAGGTTGATGTTATTCTTGATATCAAGGATGACCTGTGCTTCTTCTCCAGCTTCCAGCAGGCAATCCTCATCATTGTCAATGATATTGATGAATTCAATGGAAAACGGTTCATAGTGTCTGGAATATTCAAGCAAAAAGATTTCCATAAAAGAACTTCCTTCATCCTTATTGCTATTTCCGAGGGTAACCAGTCCGGACCTCATATCACGGCTAAAGGCTATTTCAGCCTGGGCCCCTGGAAGGCTACCTCCGTGGCGGAAAAATCCAAAATCATAAAACCACATTAAACCCATGGGATTTTCCTGAAGGATCTCAGGATACTGAAGTCTCATGATGGTATCAATGGTACTTTGTTGTAAAACCATATTCTGATTGTAGCTTCCTCCACTCATATACATACCCAGGAACTTCGCCAGGTTAACCGCACTGGATTTCAATAAACCGGCAGGATAACAGGGCAGGCCGATATGTGGCATGGGCAAAATGGTGTCGTTGAATTGCTTATAGGGCGTTGCCAGCAGATCGGGGTCCATATTTGCAATTCTGAAGGAAACATTGTCCATGCCCAGGGGATTGAAAATATTGTCCTGGCAATAGTCCTCGAAGTCTTCTCCTGACACTTCCTCAACAATATACGCAAGCAATGACACAGCAATGTTTGAATAACTAAAGCTTGTCTCAGGCGGATCCGCCAGGTAGTTCTGTGCATTATAATATGTGCCACCCGAAATTAAATAATCCTCAAGGAAGTCACCCAGAGGGATATTACTGTCTGTTCCATATGTGATAATGCTTTCAAGCAAGTCACCATCATCCCTGATGGAAGAAAGGTGGGTCATCAAATGGCGGATACTGATCGTTTCGTCCGGATGGTCAGGATGAATGATGTTGAAAGGCAGATATTGATTAACATCATCATCCAGCCCAAGGAGGTTTTGCTCATATAACTGCATGGCAGAAGTAAGAACAATTATTTTTGATACGGATCCGCATACAAAGGCTGTTTGATCGTTAACGGCCGTTTGTTGCTGCAGGTCCGCATATCCCTGGTGGGTTTGCCAGTATATTTCACCATCCTTCAGGAAACACAGGGATAGTCCTGGAATCATTTCTTCTTCCATGATCCACTCAACCCAGTTGCGAATAAATTCGGGATCCAGATTGTCGATTATGGGTTCCATGGATTTATTAAAGAGGCTGTCTTGAATAAGTTTTAAGGGGACCCTGACATCAGGGGAAGAAGATGAATTTGAGGTTGAGTGATTTCCGCCTTCCGCTGATGCTGCCAGAACCTGGACCAGCAACAACAGAGCCAGGAGGCTCTTTTTGCAGTAAAATAACATATTGAAATATTATATTGTTAATTTTTATTTTCTGCTTAAACACCCTGGGTGTAAATTTGCATCTAAGTTTTCTGCCCCCGAGTCAAATTATCCTGTTTAATAGAAAGACCTTATGATCAGGCAGGCGTTGTCTGAAGATGTCTAAAACAGATGATTGGAAGGTTTAAATGGAAAATTTGATGGGTGAAATTACCAACAAGCCTATTGTACTATTGAAAATCTCTGATGTAGAAATAGCGTCCATCCGAGCTTTCTTTGATTGATTCAATGGAACTTTTGTCCATTTTAGACTCCATAAAATCAGCCAGGCCTGAATCAATGTCTTCATTATCAAAGTAAATGATATGTTTTTTATTGTCATTCTCTGCCAGTACGGTGGCTGCCCGGATCAACTTGGGTGCCTTGTTCATGAAGCTTTCCCGTGTCATTTCGTACATTTGATTGTTCACATCTTCCTGCCCCGGCATGAGGCGGTAGCCAAGGTGCGTGTTCAGCTTTTTTGCTCTTTCATTGTCTTTCAAAGTTTTGATGTAGGACCGCTTGGCCTGCAGAACAAAAATACTTGTTTCCAGTAGCAGAAGGGATGCCCAGACAGGAACAAAACTTTCATAGTATTTATCTTCCCAGAGAAAGATACCGCCTTCCGAATGACCTTCTTCATAGTTTGCTTTGCTGGTATTGATCAGGCCGATCTTTTCGCCTTTGTATTCAATAATAAAATAGAAGTTCTCATTGTTGTTAACGGATTTGAACCATTTTTTTTGCATTTCTGGGGTTATTTCTTCCCTGTACTCCATGAATTGATTGATCTTCCTGGAATTTCTCCATTTTCTAACAAGCTCGATATCTCCCTCTTTGAGGCGGTTCAGGCTGATGCCGTATTTGAATAGTTTCATAATTTGTATTTCAAATGAATAAATCTTTCACATCCTGACGGGTATGGCTTTCTTCCAGAAACACATTGTGATACTGGACATTGGCTGAGTAAGCCCACTTTGCAGCATCCGTATTCTGTGTGACCCTGGCTGTTTTCATAATCCTTTTGCCAAGCGCTTTGCTGTTGTAAAGTTTTTGCCAGCATTCGGATGCAACTTCCTGAAATGCTTCAGGGCTGATATGGTCCGGACTGTAAACCAGTTCAGTAACATTGTATCTTTCCCAGTCCTGCGGGTAATTTGTATACAGTAAATTCCCACTTTCTTCAAGCCGTTTATACAATATGGTGCCGGGCAGCGGGGTGAGCACGGTAACCTGCATGGCATCCACACCCGAGTTGAGGATATAATCTGTTCTTTTTTTTATGGATTCTTCCGTATCCGTTTCCAGTCCGAAAATAAATGCTCCAAGTACAGCAATACCTGCTTTGTGGATATTTTCATAGATCTCAGCAAAATGATCGACCCCGATTTTATAGTTTACATTTTTGTTCATCGACATGAGGTTGTCGACCACTTCGGATTCAATGCCCAGGAAAATCATCTGGCAGCCTGCTTTATGCATGGCATAAAGGAGTTCCGTATTTCTCCCGATATTCATGGAGGCCAAACAGAACCATTTCTTTTTCACGCCTGAATCTATGATCATCTGACAGATCTCCAGCAAACGTTCTTCCGATTTCCTGGAGTAGCCACATAGATTGTCGTCCACGAACGCAATTCGTTCCTGGGGCATGGCTTTGAACTCCTCCACAACATCAGTTGCCGGGCGGATGCGGTATTTGCTGCCATTGAAAACATGCACACTGCAAAAATCACATTTCATCGGGCATCCGCGCGTGGTTTGTATGCTGCCGATCTCATAGGCCTTATGGTACAGATCAATGCGTGGCTTTGGGATTTTTTTGATATCTGCCGGTTCTGCCTCGTATAAGCGTTTCATCTGGCCCGATTCAAAATCCTTGATGAGCTTTGGCCATATGTTTTCGGCCTCTCCTATTACCACTGTATCCATATATTCCAGGGCTTCTTCCGGCATCATGGATGCATGGATGCCCCCAAGCACGCAAGGAATATTATGCTGCCTGTAGATTGCAGCGATTTCATATGCACGATTCACTGTGGGGGTAAGAGAAGTAATGCCCACAAGATCAGCCTCACGATATTCAAAATCTTCAAAGATCTCATCCAGTATCTCAACATCCCACTTGTCTGGTGTTAGGGCTGCAAGAATGCCAAGGGAAATGGGCGGGTAAATGCTGATGACTTCCCGCTGAACCGTTGTTTTCCTTTTGTTCAGGGGATTGATCAGGAGTAATTTGAATTTCTTCCCTGCGGTTTTCATTAAATTACTTTTTTGATGGAAAAGGGTGGTTTTTTATTTTGTGCAAAGTAGATCCTGCTGATATAGCCTCCCAGCACACCCAGGCTGAAAATGATGATGCCTGTTGAAAAAGTGATGACCACGATCAGGGAGGTGTAACCTGGAATGGGGGTGCTGAAGAACAGTTTCTTGATGAAATAGAAAAGGCCAATACCAAATGATATTGCAGAAAATAAAAGCCCTCCGTAGACCATCAGCCGAAGGGGAACATTGGAATAAAACAATACGATATTGGAGAAAAGCCTGACAAGCTTTCTGGAAGTATAACCCGATTGATCATCCTTCCTCTGCATGTGTTTTACCAGAACATAACTGATATCCGAGGTATACCAGTTGATGATCTCATCCAGGAAGACAAAACTCTGGAAATGGTTCAGGATATTATCAACCAGGTCTCTGGTCATCAGGCGGAATGAAGAACCCTTGCCGGGTCCTTTCATAAAGATGCGCGATGTCTGATTGAAAGAGGCACTGCTGATGTTGCGGGCGGGGTTGTGTTTTTTGTCTTTAAAGAGGCCATAAACAAGATCGGAATGGGATTCTTCGTAGGCATCGATCAGTTTATTGATCTCTTCGGGTGGCAATTGCAGGTCATCATCGATGGTGATCACAAAGTTTCCCCTGGCACGTGCCAGCCCGCAGAAAGTGGCATTGTGCTGGCCGAAGTTTTTAGCTAGCTTTACTGCCGTAACAACATCAGGATATTGGCTCTTTATTTTTTTCAGCACCTCCCAGCTTTTATCCTTTCCGTTATCTTCCACAAATATTACTTCAAAAGAATGATCAAGCTCACTAAACAATGCCCTGGTCCTGTCAAACAATTCCTCCAGGGTGTTTTCGCTGTTGTATACGGGTACAATGACTGAATAATCTGGCCTTTCCATGCCTTAAATATATTATTAATTCTGTTACCGGTTTTTTGTTTTTAACCACCGCCCAGGATCAGGTTGGTGGCCGTGATCCACTTGGAAGCATCCGACATGTAGAAGACTGCCGTGTTTGCAACATCTTCAGGTTCTCCCAGCCCCAGGATTTGTTGATCTTCAATTTTCTTCACAGCTTCCTGGGAATAATTTTCGGCGGTGCCATCCAGCATGGGGGTTCTTACGAATGCGGGTGCAATGCAATTTGAACGTATCCTTCTGGGTGCAAGTTCCAGGGCAAGGACCCTGGCATATCCTTCAAGTGCGGCTTTGGCCGAAATATACATGGCTCCGCCTACGAAGGGATAGCGGGTTGAAATGGATGAAATGAATAAAAGTGAGCAGTTCCCTTTGATGAGTTTTTTCTTTGCCAGCAATTTGCCTGTCAACAAAACAGAGGCATCAAAGCTGATACTGAAAGTTTTTTCAATGCTCTCTTCCGTGATGAAACGGGCGGGGCTCAGGTCTGAGATCCCTGTGCTGTAGATCACTCCATTCAGGCCCGGGAGTTGTTCAACCAGCTCCTGAACTTCTTCCTTTTTGGTCAGGTCTGTCGGGATCATCTTGTGGCCGTCTCCCTGTAGAAGATCAAAAGTATGCTGCAGCTTATCTTTGTTTCTGCCGGTGATGATCAGTCTGCCGCCATGTTTGCTGATGGTAATGGCGCATTGCTGTCCGAGTCCCGAAGAGGCTCCGGTAACCAGGATGGTTTTTTCTGTAAGATCAAAAGCGTTCATAGATCAGCGTGTTTAAAATTTATATCTCCTGGATATCAGGACAAACAATACGGTCCAGTTCGATAAAAGCCGTTCCCCAAGAGAGTCCTATTCCGAATGCAGTGAGGGACAGATTAAGTTTTTTTGACCTAATCTCTTCGCGGAGTTCGGAAATGATCGTCAGTGGCAAAGAAGCACCGCTGGTATTGCCAAACTTATGGATAGAATAGGGGACTTTTTCTTTGTCCACTTTCAGCATTTTCCTTATGGTTTCGTTGATCATGCGGTTGGCCTGGTGGAAAATAAAATAATCAAAATCATCCAGCGTACGATCGGCATAGGCCAGGGTTTTCTTGATGTTCGGTACTACTTCCCGCAAGGAAAAGTTAAAGACTTCGATCCCATCCAGCACCACATGCATGCGGCTGCGGTAGATCCCCTGGCTGATCTTCTTTGTTTCGAGGGATTTCTTGCTAACCAGGTTGCGCACGCCCCCATCCGGGATCATGATGGCCTTATGCCCTGATCCGTCGGTTTGCAGGTTGAAAGGAATGGCCGGGGCGCTTTTGTCAAACTCAAGGGCAGTGACTGTTCCTGAATCCCCGAAGAGGGGATAAGTGCTTTTATCGCGGTAGGAGGAGGTTACTGCTGAGAGGTCGCCAACCAGCAGCAAAGCACGCTTCATTCCTGAGGCACTCATCAGACTGCCGAGCATGGAGAGGCCGTAAACATATCCTGAACATCCCAAATTGATATCCATGGCCATACAGGAGTGGGGCAGTCCCAGACGATCCTGCAAAATGGCGGCAGATGCAGGAATGATGTAGTCACCGGATTGTGTAACAAAGACCAGGGCCTGGATCTCTTGCTTTTCCCAGCCAAGTTCTTCAAGCAATTTTTCGGCTGCAGTAAAACAAAGATCTGAAGTCGTCATGCCTTTGGGAGCAACCCGCTTTTTTTCCACCCCAATGTTCTTGATAACGGATGCACGGTCCTTTTTTGAGATCCATTTATAATCCCAGTTGGAAACTTCATTTTTGGGGACGGCCGCCGCCATGCCCCTGATCCTTATGTTGGATAATGTAAATTGAGCCATTCTTTTATCTTAAGTAAGCATCTGATAGCCGGGCTTTAAACACCCTCATTCTCAAAATATACAAAGCTAATTAAATATTCAGAGCTATCCAATGAATTCTTATTTTTGCAATTTGCTAATACAACGAATGAACAGATGGACTTATTGAATTTCCTGCATGATAAAATCACCACAGAAGATACCCAGCATTATTCTATTACGGATGTATTAAAAATGCGGGCAGAAAATGAAGCCAACAAAACAGCTTATGTTTTTCTGCGGGATGGTGAAGATGATGAAGAGCTTATCACATATGCAGAGCTATATGAGGCGGCCATCTCTATTGCGAGCTCAATCAAGTCAAAATGCAAGGAAGGCGAACGTGCACTGATGTTATATCCTCCTGGCCTGGAGTTTGTGAAGGCGCTTTTTGCCTGCTTTTATGCAGGTATTATTGCTGTCCCTGCCTATCCACCCAGAAAAAATCGTTCGTTGAACAGGATCAAATCTATTGTGGTCGATTCACAATCTTCCCTCATATTAACAACCCATCAGATCCATGAAGCTTCACAGAAGAATTTTGCTGATGTTGAAGAGCTTAAAGAAATGGACTGGTATATTACAGAGGATTTGCTCAGGCAGCATGATGGAAAGGCCAGATTGACGCCTTCTGGTAATGAAAGTATTGCATTATTGCAATATACCTCAGGCTCCACCGGCCAGCCAAAAGGCGTGATGGTCACCCACAGGAACATTATGCGCAATTCTGAGTATATCAGGCAGAGTTTTGAGTTGTCCAGAAAGAGTGTCTCGGTTAGCTGGCTTCCAAGTTTTCATGATATGGGTTTGATCGATGGCGTTTTACAACCTGTCTTCACGGGTTTCAAAGGTGTTCTTTTACCCCCCGTTTCATTTCTGCAAAAGCCATCCCGCTGGCTTCATGCAATAACCAAATATAGTGGTACGCATTGTGGAGGACCCAATTTTGCTTTTGATCTCTGTGTTGAAAAGACGGAAGAGGAGGAGCTGGGCCAAATCGACCTGTCCAGTATGCGCACTTTATATAATGGTGCAGAACCTCTCCGCAAAAGCACTTTAATGTCCTTTACCGAAAAGTTTTCCAGCGCAGGTTTCAGGACAGAGGGTTTTTACCCCTGCTATGGCATGGCTGAAACCACCCTGATCATTTCAGGTGGATATGTGAAAGAAGAACCCAGTTATCTTTCACTATCAAAGGAAGCGCTTGAGAACAACAAAGTAGTGCTTGCTGGCGTTGGCAGCCAGGAAAGCAGTGACCACGTAGGTGTGGGTCATCCCTGGATCGATACAGTAATAAGGATTGTAAACCCGGAAACCCGGCTTGAATGCGCCCGTGATGAAGTAGGAGAAGTATGGGTTGCAGGATCTATCGTAACAAAAGGCTATTGGTCTAAACCCCAGGAAACAGAAGAAACTTTTAATGCTTATATAAAAGAAACGGGTGAAGGGCCTTTTCTGCGCACCGGTGACCTTGGATTTTTTCATGATGGAGAATTATACATATCCGGTCGGCTCAAGGACCTGATCATTATCCGTGGCCGTAATATTTACCCCCAGGATTTGGAGCTGACTGCAGAAAACTGCCACCCTGCTTTGCGTTTCAATTGCTCTGCTGCATTTTCTGTTTCAAAAGATGGACAGGAAAAGCTCTTTATTGCTGCCGAAATGGAACGGACCTATATGCGAAATCCTAACATAAGCGAAATTGCAGATAGCATACGTCAGGCAATTTTCGAAGAATTTGAGCTTGACCTGGAAGGGATCATTTTATTAAGAACTGCCAGCATACCTAAAACCTCGAGTGGTAAAATTCAGCGAAAAGCCACAAGGAAAGCATATCTTGAAGGGAACCTGAACATAGTAGGTGAATCAATCCTGGAATCAGCTGGTGGTGGTGAAAATGAATCTGAGGTCAATCTAACTTCAATGCAATCCTGGCTGATCGCCTGGCTCAGTATCAACCTGAAGATCGGTATTGAAAAGATCAACCCGCAAAGGCCCATCGTTGCCTACGGATTAAATTCCATCAAGGCCGTCATGCTTCGAAATGATTTCCTGAAAGCTTATGGTGTGGACTTTCCTCCCTATCTATTCTTCGAAAAAATGAGCATTGAAGAAACCGCTGGAAAGGCGCTGGAGTTGATCAAAGAAAGCGGGAAATAAATCCCAAATCTCAAAACATTAGTGTCCGGATAAAAGCGCATAGGCTCCTCGGCTTCGCTGCTAATGACATACTTTTAAAGCATCTGTATTTCAGAAAGAAAAAATTCCAAAAAGCAAACACCAAATATCAAATAAATACCAATCTCAAAAACTCAATGACCAAAACAGCCTTGGTCAAGTGCAGTTTAGAATTTCAATATTGGTATTTGGTGCTTAATTGGATTTTGAAATTTGAGATTTGGGATTTTGTCACTCGTTTTTAAAATAACTTCAGTATTCGATGTCTCGGGATGACATGTAATGCTCTTTTGGTAATACGGGGCTGGGGGCGCGCGACGCGCGCCCATATACCTCCCCCTCTTTACTAAAAAGCAATTGTCATCCCGACGATTCATTCGAACGATAGTGAGAATGTGAGGAGGGATCTCATGGCGGCTTGGCAGCCCCCTTTTTTCATCAAACCTGACAGGTTTCAAAAACCTGTCAGGTTTTAGTAATAACACCTCACAAAAAATTACCCCTCTATAAGTTGTTTAATTTAAAAGAATAGTGTAATTTTGCAGGCCAAAATAAACGAAGAAGAAAAAGAATATGTATTTAACCCAGGAAGTTAAGAAAGAATTGTTTAAAGAGTACGGTAAGTCAGACTTTGATACCGGGTCCGCTGAAGGACAGATCGCTTTATTTACATTTCGAATCAAACATCTTACAGAGCACTTAAAGCAGAATAAGAAAGACTTGAATACACGCCGTGCACTGGTAAGACTGGTTGGTAAAAGAAGAAGATTACTGGATTACCTGAAAGAAAAAGATATCGAAAGATACAGAGAGATCATCAGCAAACTGAAGATCAGGAAGTAATAACAAGAAGCTTATCAAAAGGCAATTCACTCAATTGCCTTTTTTTGTGCTATTACAAATTTCTACTACTAATTAATTTAATATTTCAAAAACATGTCAGTTAGTGCAATTACGAAAACCTTCCCACTAGAAGATGGAAGGACTATTACCCTTGAAACAGGCCGCCTGGCCAAACAAGCTGACGGCTCGGTTGTCGTTAAAATGGGCGATACCATGCTCATCGCAACCGTCGTATCAGCCAAAGAGCCCAAGGAAGGGCAGGACTTTTTTCCATTGTCAGTAGATTATAAAGAAAAATATGCTGCAACCGGGAAGTTCCCCGGGGGTTTCTTCAAAAGAGAAGCCCGGCCTTCAGAATATGAAATTCTCATCGCAAGGCTCGTCGACCGTGCCCTGCGTCCGCTTTTCCCGGATGATTATATGAACGAGACCCAGGTTTTGATATCCCTGATCTCCGGTGAAAAAGACACCGCCCCGGATGCTCTGGCAGCCCTGGCGGCGTCCACAGCCCTCACGCTGTCGGATATCCCCTTTAACGGCCCCATCTCCGAGGTGAGGGTGGCAAAGATCAACGGGGAATACAAGATCAATCCAGGCTTTGAAGAAGCCAAAGAAGCTGAACTCGATCTCATCGTGGCTGCCAGCATTGATAACATCATGATGGTGGAAGGCGAAATGAAAGAGGTTTCAGAAGATGATATGCTGAAGGCCATCGCCAAGGCTCATGAAGCCATTAAGGTGCAGTGCCAGGCGCAGATAGAACTGGCCGAGCGTGCTGGAAAGGATCAAAAACGCGAGTTTGCAGAAACCGAAGATGATGAAGAACTGAAGAAGGATATCACTGAAGCAACTTACGATAAAGTTTACCAGGTGGCAAAATCCTTTATTGCAAACAAACACGAGCGTTCCGAAACTTTCAAACAGATCCGTGAGGAATACAAGGAAAAATTCACGGAAGAGGAACTGGAAGAGAAAAAAGATCTTATCCACCGGTATTTCGGTGAGATTCACAAAAAAGCAGTGCGCAGCATGATCCTTGATGAAAAGGTCAGGCTTGACGGCAGGAAGCTGGACGAGATCCGTGATATCTGGTGCGAGGTAGATTACCTGCCATCAGCCCACGGCTCAGCCATCTTTACACGTGGAGAAACCCAGTCGATGGTAACAACCACCCTGGGATCCAAGCTGGATGAGCAAACCATCGACGGCGCTGTGATAGAAGGAACCAGCACATTCATGCTTCATTATAACTTCCCTCCCTTTTCAACCGGGGAAGCCAAAATGATGCGGGGAACCAGCCGCCGCGAGGTAGGTCATGGTAACCTTGCCATGCGGGCACTGAAGAATGTACTCCCTGATGAAGTAGAAAACCCTTACACCATACGTATTGTCTCAGATATTCTGGAATCCAATGGATCATCTTCTATGGCCAGCGTATGTGGCGGAACCCTATCCCTGATGGATGCCGGGGTAAAGATCAGGAAACCTGTTTCCGGAATCGCCATGGGAATGATCTCCGATGCCGAAACCGGAAAATATGCCATCTTATCCGACATACTCGGTGATGAAGATCACCTGGGTGATATGGACTTTAAAGTGACCGGTACCGAAGATGGTATTACGGCCTGCCAGATGGATATCAAAGTAGACGGACTTTCTTTCGAAGTATTGAAGGAAGCCCTCGAACAGGCCAGAATAGGTCGCCTGCATATCCTTGGTGAAATGGCCAAGACCATTACCGAACCCAGGGATGACTACAAACCCCAGGTTCCAAGGATCGAAAAAATGTTCGTGGATAAAGAATTCATTGGTGCCATCATCGGACCCGGTGGAAAAACCATCCAGGAACTACAGAAAGAAACCGATACCACCATCATCATCGAAGAAGAAGGTGATATGGGCGTGATTGATATCTTCTCCAAAAACAAGGAATCAATTGACAGAGCGAAAGCCAGAATCAAAGGCATCGTTGCCGTTCCTGAGGTTGGAGAAGTATACAATGGTAAGGTAAAGAGCATCGTTCCATTCGGTGCTTTTATTGAAATCCTGCCTGGTAAGGACGGCTTGCTGCACATTTCAGAAATCGACTGGAAGCATGTAAAGAATGCTGAAGAATATTTGAATGTTGGTGATATGATCGATGTAAAACTGATAGGAATTGATCAGAAAACCGGCAAACTAAAGCTTTCCAGAAAAGTATTACTTAGTCGACCCTTATCAACCCTTC